>Ga0233450_10002153_pt1 | contig 19570 bp, 16 predicted proteins | sample 011ome_30_FD_189956 | JGI IMG/M metagenome (GOLD analysis project Ga0233450, IMG submission 189956) | Coastal salt marsh microbial communities from the Groves Creek Marsh, Skidaway Island, Georgia - 011501CT (spades assembly) | ecosystem: Environmental > Aquatic > Marine > Intertidal zone >... | reverse complement strand
ACCTGGCGAAGAAACTTCAAGCGTATACTCGCTGGTAATAAGGTCTTCTACATCCAACAAACTACTGACTTGCCGACTCACTTTTTCACAATCTTCGACTGTGATGGGATCATTATCAATATAGATCCGCAACATCGCACTGCGCCCAGAAGATAGATATTCCAAGCCCCAAAACTCGCAGCCCATGGCCTCAACCACAGGAACAACCAATGCGTTCAGTGCTTCCAGTCTTGTTGCCAAAGGCTCCCTCGACGATATCTCTTTAACCGGGCAAGTCATCTCTCAATGACTTCACCTAGTCAACCCAACCAAAAAGTGGGCACAAGGCCCACTTCTAACAGGTGGTCAATGCCACCTAACAAAAAGCCCCTAAAAAGGGGCCTTTCGAACGCGCACTTTTTCAGCGCATACGATATTGACTAAAAGTGCCAATATCAAAATTTGGTAGCGGGGGCTGGATTTGAACCAACGACCTTCGGGTTATGAGCCCGACGAGCTACCAGGCTGCTCCACCCCGCAACAAATCATTTCGACTTAATTTAGTAATAATTAATTAAGCCGTGAAGACTTAGCATGTCTTCATTATTTCCAGCTAGCTCATAACTTCTAGCTTGGCCCTAATCAGCCCACAGGGGGCTACTTCAAGGGCCGAGGATTATAGGGCTGAGGCAGTCCAAGGTCAAGGATAATCCCTCTTTATTCAGCAGCTTTTCCACATTAAAAAAACCGATGCAGCAATGCTGTCATATGGCCTACATATTGAGCGTCCACCCTTAACAATAAACTTACTATGACGACTCAAACGGCTGCTCAAAAATGAACCACAAAAACACCCAACCCATAAAACCAAAAAATACTGTTCGCTCATACTTTGGTAGACATAAGTGGCACTTTTCATTGGCCACACTACTCTTGGTTTTTCCAATTTTTACAACGCTGGCAGCACAGTTTTTTGATTTTTCAGAACTGACTCTATCGGACCAAAAAAATACAACCATCGGATTACAGCTGAACCGCTATAAACTAATAGGTAGCCCCATTACTCTTCCTGGAGTTACAGATAACGCCTCAGGCCTGACCTTCAACACAGATACAGACACTCTCTTCGCCATCATCAACAACCCCGAACAGCTCATTGAGCTGAATAAGCATGGAGAGGTTTTACGCACTATTGCACTGAATGGATTTGAAGATACAGAAGGGCTAGCATATTTGGGAAATCAGCAGTATGCCATTATTGAAGAGCGTAACCGCGCCATCATTCTTACCTCTATTACCCCTCAAACAGAAACTATTGAATTAGCAAGCCAACGCAGCCTGGCACTACCGTCCTTGAACCGCAACAACAATGGCTTTGAAGGACTAACTACAGATCCAAGATCAGGGAGGCTATATATCGTCAATGAAAAATCTCCTCGACAACTAGTGCAAATAGATGGCTTCACTTCCAATCAACCCAATTTGTCTGTATCCATGCCACTCGACCTAGAAAAAAAACCAATGGGAAATAAAGATTTCTCAGGCATCCACAGGTGTCAGGTTGTTCAGCGACTCATGGTAACGCTCGTGATTGTAGTACTGCACGAAGCGGTGTAGCTGCTCTTCCAGTTCTGTCGGAAAGTAATAATTGTTCAAAAGTATCTGGTTCTTCATCGAACGATGCCAGCGTTCAATCTTGCCCTGCGTTTGCGGGTGATAGGGCCGCCCTCGTGTGTGCGTCATGCCCTGGCCCTTCAGGTAATCGGCCAGATCAGATGACAGATAGCATGGGCCATTGTCACTGAGCAGGCGGAGTCGGTGCGCGACCTCTACTTGTTCAATGTCAGCGAAGGCTAGAGCGTCATCTAACGTATCAGCCACATCACTGGCCCCCATGCTGCTACACAGCCGCCACGACACAATGAACCGTGAGTAATCGTCCAGCACGGTCGACAGGTAATACCAGCCCCAGCCAACGATCTTGAAGTAGGTGAAATCGGTTTGCCAAAGCTCGTTGGCCCGCTTGCTTGGATGCTGGAATTTGTCACTCGCCTGCATCAGGATGTAGGCCGGACTGGTTATCAGGTCTTCGGCCTTCAGCAGCCGATATACCGTGGATTCCGAGACAAAATACTGCTGGTGCTCGGTGTAGTGAACCGCCAGCTCTCTGGGTGAAAGCGCCGGCTTATCCAAAGCCAGTTCAATCAGCGCGTCGCGGTGCGTTTGTGGCACCTGATTCCACACGGATAGCGGCTGTGGTTTGTGATCTTCCAGGCCATCAATGCCATCTGCCTCGAACCGTTTCAGCCAGCCATAGAAGGTGGATTTACAGATGTCCAGCCGATCCAGGGTCTTGCGCACCGGCAGATTCGAGTTTTGCACTAGCTGGATAATTTCATGTTTCTCCGCCGCTGAGTACCTCATATACCGACCTCCCCATCCGCGATCACGCTTTTTTTGAGTAGGCGGTTCTCCATAATCGCTTCGGCCAGGGCTTCCTTGAGGGCTGCAGATTCGGATCGCAGGGTCTTCACCTCATCGGTATTGGCTTCACGGGCGGTATCACCTGATAAGCGTTTCTTACCTGCTTCCAGGAAGTCCTTTGACCAGCGGTAGTACACATTGGGGTTAATGCCTTCACGACGGCACAGTTCGGCAATACTGTCTTCGCCTCTAAGGCCTTCCAGTACAATCCGAATCTTCTCTTCGGCAGAATATTTCTTGCGGGTATGTCGGCGAATATCACGAACTGTTTTCTCGGCGCTTCTTTGGTCTGTCATCATCGGTTCCTCTCGGGTTAACGATGAGCCAAAACCATCTCTTAGACAAACAGGCTAGTTAGTCCAACTTCTGCTGACGGGATACAGCCAATTTTCTCTGGGCGCCTGACCCTAGGGTCCTTTTCGATAAATTCCGGTTGATCCAAAAAAATATTAGTCATGGAATGAAGATATCTCCTTAATATTTACTCAAAAAAATCAGTGGCTCTAGAACTGAGGAATACCTACCCTCACCTTTCCCCGTTGCGATAAATGATATATTTTTTATTCGCGCCAAACGAAGCTTCAATGATCTCTTTTTCACCTGTCGACCAAATCACTTCAACCTTGGATATCGATTCATATTCACCCAGGCCGAAGTGTGCGAAGGGCGCGTCAAAAGAGATATAACCGCCCCCTGCCTTAATCTCCCGCATCTGGTGGAGCTGACTATCTTTCCCATAATGAATGATAATTTTGCTGCCAATACCGAAATGATTCCCATTAAAATCCCTAATCTCAAAAATCACCGAATGATCCGTTGCATTATTCCTGTAGAACCATGCAGGGCCATTAATAGATGTTGCTACAATATCTAGATCCCCATCATTGTCTACATCAAGGTATGTGTATGATGACATCGCCATGAAGTTTTGCAGTCCTGAAATTTTAGTATGGTCGCTAAAGCGCTTTCCCCCCTCATTGCGAAAAAATAAATTTCCTGCAATTGCTCCCCGCCGTATCGAACCATTAACCAAATACAAATCTTGCCAGCCATCATTGTCTAGATCTGCAAATTTCGTATTCCAACTCCAATCTCCAATTTCCACGCCATACCCTTCTGCTTGATCTTGAAAGACTCCCGCTTTGTCCTTGATCAGCAACACGTTTTGGTTCTGATGCTGGGGAATCGCATTTTGGTGCGCTGCTTTCGTCCAACTAATTCCTGGTTTGAAAAAATCATGGCAGCGCCGTGACGCCCTTACGCTTGTTGACGGAATTTTTTCGCAAAGCTGAGGCTGCTTCAATTGAACAGCTGTTTTCATAATCGTCATACTCATACAGAGCTCACGCTCATCCAGCTCTTTGATTTCTAGACATTTTTTTACATCAAGCGGATTATGCTTACTGCCGAAACGAAAAAACCAACGGATATCAATATTTTTCTGACAGTCCTTCCGTTGTTTTTCTGTGGTCACAATATCGCAATAATATTTGAGTCGCTGCCTTTCTATCTGTGCCACATCCTCAGAAATACCCGCTGCAATTTGAGCAATATAAATTTCCAGATCGAGGTCATTATCTATATCTGCTGTATCAATACTCATGGTGAATGTGGTGGTGATATCTATCTTTCCATCGCGCCTTTCTATTTCCTTTAGGCTTCCGGAACCATCACCCAAATAAAAGATATCTGGTTGTACAAAATCATTTCCTACTATTAAATCAGTATTATCATCCCCATTATAATCCGTTATTAACATACTCAAGGTTTCCCCCGTCATGCCGGAAAGAGAAGATCTCTTATACTGATTATCATCCCAGAACAACAAGCTATTAGCTGAATCCTCTGGGGGGACTTGTTTCGGCCAACCGTAATACCAATTGCCAATTGCCGCGTCCAAATCACCATCTTTATCCAAATCACCAAACGAGAGACCTAGGGTAAGAATTGGCACCTCAACCGGGGCTTTTATTAGTTCATTGTCAAAGTTGCCTTGGTGGTTCAAAAGATAGTAGTTTCCATCACGATAACTACAAATAAATAGATCCAGCCAACCATCATTATTAATGTCAACCAGCGCCACCATGAAAATATTCAAATCGGGCAAGCCTGCCGCGGTTATTGGCTGGGCTTCAAATGACGCCCCGCTTTTATTGCGATAGAGTTGAAGCCCCTTCTCCGTAGCAAACACCACATCAACCCATCCATCATTGTGGATATCACCGGAAGCCACACCACGTCCATAGTAAAAAGGGGGCCAGAGGTCTTCGACATTAAAGTGGTTGGTTCGCACTAGCCCGATTTTATCTGCCTGTATCTGAGTAAATAGTTCTGTTCCAGTATTTTTTTTAGCCAATGGAAAACTTGAAATCTTAAGATTTGACCTTTCCAGAACCATCTCTTCTTGCTGCGCTATTTCAGCAATACTTGCCGAACAAAAAAAACAAAGGATGGCTACCCAGCCCAGTGGCAAGATTTTAATTTTTTTCAACAAATACCTCAGTATATTTTTGTTATTCACGGAGTAGCTCTGTTTCAAAAATTCTCATGGCCTCTTGTAGTTGGGCCTCGTGATAGTAATTGGCAATCAATGCCACACTAATACCGAGGGCTGCCACAACCAGATAGGTCGTAATCGCGACCTTCGGAGAAATACTACGCCATACAATTATCATCGGATATATGCTGTAGGCTCCCAGTGTAAACAAGAGCGCCATCACATAAGCAGCCGGGATTCCTATCGCCAATAATGTAGATGCGAGCACCACATCAAAAGCGATCGGAACTGGCAGGAATACACCTAACATGGCAATAATGACCAGATTCCACAAGCTGAACTCACTTCCAGAAAAATTTTCTAACGGAAACATTGTTGCTACACCTGAGCCCAAAAAACCAGCCAGTAACATTAAAGGCACTGTAATTTTGACGATGTACCACAGATTTTTCAGGTATGTCGTTACCAACCATCGAATTGAGGACTGCCAGCTCTGCTCTTCTAACTCCAGTGATTGTAGCGGTACTAACTCACACATTTTCCCTTCTATCGTTGCCTGTACTTCTTCGCGAAATACATAACGACATAAGATTGGAACAACAACAAACAAAAACACAAGGGTAGCGCCAACCTTTAGGCTAGCCATATACAAAGGGAACATACTAAATGTCATTGTTAAAACTACAATATTTAACATTGGGGAGCTGAACATTGTAGTAAGCGTGGTTTCTAATCGGCTGCCCGCATCATGCATACCTTTCGCAACAGGAGCCGCACAATTAACACAAACCCCCAAAGGGGCTCCCATCAAAACCCCTATCACTGTATTACCAAAAGTACTGCTAACACTCTTTTTTCGAAGTTGGCCAAAGAGTGTTAGAAATGCTGCGCCAATAAGAACACCAAAAGCCATGCCTTTTTGGTTGGTATTTACCCAGTTTATCGTTGAATACACAATGCGCTTTGGTGTTGAAAAGTCCTCTTGAAGATCAAGTAATACCTCAAAACTTAACGGATCTTCCAGTCTCGTGTCACTGCCCATTGTTGACTTGTTTTCCAGTGAAGGATAACGAGAGCCGCCCCAAAAAACCGCTGTTATCAGTGCTATCAACAACATCGTTAACAACAACGGTTTTTTGGCTTTAAAAACCTCTGAAAACAACATCTTCTATCCCTTTAACCAAAATATATTATTAATAATCCTGTTGGACATACTTATCTATTAATCAGATAATGCCTTAAATCTATTTGAACGAATTTCACTAGGTGCTTGCTTCCATATATGGAAAAAAAAAAGCTTTTTCTACTCCAAATAAAGCTCTAGGGAAGGCTATAAGCTGTTACCAGGAGATCTACCCAAAAGGGACCCGAGACTACTCGTATATTTTTCATCTGCCCCACACGAATCAAGCATGGGTGGGTACTGACCCGGCTAAAACCATTACTCTCAGTCCTGATTTCGTTTATACGGTAACTGATGAACATGGGTGTAGTCATTCTTTTCCGGCGGATACTAACAACCTTTTCTCTCCTTTGAAAGAGGTGCTAGACCCCAAGCTGCCGACTTTTTTTCTGATCAGTTCAGACTTGAAGCGCTCGGTACATGATACTGACTTGTCTTTGGCTGTTTTCATTCAACCACAAACTGAAATTGGCTTCTCTGAAAGCTCCCATCATGAATTTCTGTCTGTGGATGTTGACCATCAGAACTACATCCGCAAGATCGTGGAGCGATGTCAAGAAAAACCCTTTCTCGCACCCACTCAAGCCGCCCCTGAAAACTATACTAACTGGATCTCCGAATCAGATGATGACTTTGCCAAACGCCTTAGTCAAAGTGTTGTACAACTGCAAAACCTTGACGGAAAAATGATCATCACGCGACCTTACCAGTGCGATATTCCGCAACATCTGGATTCTTTCAGACTGTACGAAATCTACTCCAGCCTAGAAACTGAGTGTGCAGCTAACCACCTTTGCGCTCTGCCTAATTCCACCCTTTCTTTTAGCTGTAGTCCAGAAAATGTTTTTGAGGCTCAAGGTCGCTCAGTTATTGTTGATATTTTGGCCTCAACGAGAGGACGACTTTCTGATAAAAGAAAAGATAAGGCCTGGCAGGAAGAGTTGCTCAAGGATGCTAAAGAAACCTATGAACATAGGATGACCTATGACCGCTTTCTTAGCCGATTCAAACCCTATTGCGTGGTCGATAGTATAGACTGCCTGTTCTATAAAAAGATTAGGGATTTTCGTCGCGTACGACATCTTTATTCTCAAATATCAGGAACAATCAATACAGACATGGATGTTTTCCGGCTATTAGAAATCAGTCTTCCGCCTTTGTGCTCATATCCTGATAACTTAATTCCTTTATCTGACCCCATGATTGAACCCAACCGCTATTATGGGGGTATTTTCGGCCGTATAGCCCCTGGGTTTGAAGACGCCAGCGCTTTCCTTAACATTCGTGCAGCACTTGTAAAGGGTCAGACACTCCACACACAGGGCGGCGTTGGCGTACTGAAAGAATCAAAGCCCAATCAAGAATTACTCGAAGTAAAAAATAAATTAGCCTGCCTGATGGAGGCATGCAGTATGTGGCAAGGTGAAAAAAATGCTTCTTAATCCGGTAAGGTTAAAGGTTTTAGCTGTATTCCAAAGAGGTGCAGTAACCATTCACGACTATCTGTTCAACTTCCTATGGAAAAATTATGGCATTCAATTTGACTGCCGCCCGATTGAACAAATAAAAAGCAGCGAACTATCCCAGTATGACGTTATATTAAATGCTATTTGTGCTGATGCATGGCACAAGGAGCGTATAACAAAACTCGAACTTTGGTGCAAAGTTCATCAAAAAAGATTTATCAATGGCATTGAAGGCCTGACCAATTGCAACAGAAGAAATGCCTATAAAATATGGTCGAAAAACGATGTCAACTGCGCCCGTGTCGAACGCATACCAAAAAAATCACTGGCCCTTAAATTAGACATGCCTTTTCCCATCATCTTTCGACACGAAAACACCCACCTTGGGTCGTCAATGAAACTGGTACGAAATTTCAGTGATATTGAAGATATTGACGACAGCTATTTTAAAAAAAGTACCGTTGCTATCGAATTCAAAGACTACAGAAGCCCGGATGGTTTCTATCGAAAATATCGATGTGTGCTATTGGGGGACCAAGTCATAGCTCGGCACCTTATTTCTTCACCAGAATGGAATATTCACTCGGACTCACGTCAAAAGGACCGCATGGCCATACACCGGCAGGAAGAAGATGAATTTTGGAACCGCCCCTTACATGAAAAAGATGAATTGTTACGGGCAAAAAACCTTCTGAAGCTAGACTACACTATCGCCGATTACACTTTATTGCCCGACGGAAAACCCTTTTATTTTGAAATGAACCCATGCTTCTCTGTTATTGACGCCCGAGCATTTAAACGTGAATGGGCTTATCAACTTCACGCCATCCACCGCTACTGTGAAGCTTATGCTTCATTTATGTTTGACGGCTATCGCACAGAGCCCAATAAATTTATCAACATTCCGGTAATTTTGTAATTTATAAAATCCAATAGGGGCAACAATAACGATGAAAGCAACTCCAACACTGCTTGATATATGGTTCTGCGATGATGTTCGCGAAGAAAAAAGTGGACGCTACTCACTCATGGGGCTCTACCCGAGTAGAGTCGTAAACCTACAGCAGCTACCCACCATGTTGAACCAGTTTAATATCATTATGCGGTTTGATGGCATCCAGGCAGACAGCGGACTCCTCGGGGTAAAAATTATTGCACCAGATGGTCAGGAATCACGTCCGATACAGGGTAGAGAGCTAACACCTTTGACTACTTCTGGCGAAGCCCTGTTTATTCTATGTGCGGCACCGTTACAAATAAGTCATGAGGGAAAACATGTTATTAAAATAAAAATAGGCGACAACGCCAATTTTCAGGACTATTTTAATGTTGTCAAAACGTCCAAATAAAAACCCCCGGGGAGGACCGAGGGTTTTTATACAAATCAACTAAGATTAGCTGGTTAAAATTAAGGTTACGGTTAAAGTGGGAAATTAAGACCTAAGCTCACACCCTCTTCGTCGCCTGCCCGCAGCTCAAAACTGACAGTGGCGGAGTTTAAATTAAACTCAAAGCCCCCAAAAAACCCGAACTCATCTTCATTTTCATATTCTAGTTCTCCACCCAGCTTGTAATTGTCAGACGGCGGCGGACTAGTACCCTTGTAGTCTAAGTCATACTCACTTTTATATTTAGTAAACGACACGCCTCCATAGGGTCTAAAATTACCTTCACTTTTCCCAAGAAGTAAAGATCCCTGGATCTCGTGCGAGTCGTGGTCAGTAAGTTTAAACTCAGAAGTTCCTGCCCAGAAATTCTTATCCATATCTTGTTTTCGGTAAATATACTGGCCATCTAACCCTAAATTCCAGCCAGAGTCCCATTCAAGTAGGACCACTTTGGATCCGAAACCTACCATCCAGCCATAGTCAGTTCTCTGACTTGAGGCTTGTTGTTGGGCGTCGACAGATTCGGTATTAGTTTCAGAGGAGATCAGTTCGCCATCTTCGGTTAGGCTCTCACTGACCGTAGTAGATTCCGTACCATTATCAGCATCTAACTTTGTAGCTGTTGCGCCCAATTTAGTGTACAGCTCAATTTTCGGCGTTAATGCATAACTTATTTTCAGGTAAATATCGTCATTATCCTCTTCGCCATCTAGGTTTTTAAGCTGACTCTTTACTGAGAACGTACTTACTTCAGTACCCTCACCAATGTTTGTTTCGCTTTCTGAGAATGATACGAAGTTAACAGAGCCGTCTTGCTCTACATCACGAGTTGCATTGCTATAAAAAACGCCAACCTTCAGCTTGCTGTTGCTATCTGCATTGAAAAAGTTGCCCACTTCCGCCGCTAGTAATGGTACTGCCGACACAGTAAGTGTGGCCCCAATGGCAGCGCAGAGCGCCTTTTTTCTGAAATTAATCATAGATTCCATCCACAAATTATTCTTATAGATTCTCATTGTTCTATACTTTTATGTTTTTGTGAAGCCATCTACAAAAATATTTTTACCATCCCACATACAACCTGTCACAGATTAGCCCAACTCGACTCAAAAGTTGAGTTAAATGGTGCCTTTGTAACCCATTAAAATACCCAATAGCATTGTTTTTTTATTCAAAAGATAACTCATAGAATCAATAGGTTATATTTAAACAGTGTACAGTCCGTCTCTGGGCACCACTATATAAAACGCACACCTCTCAGCCCCTTAACTACAGCATCCCTCAGAGCACCGACCTCCTGCAACTATCCAAATGTAGCCTAATTAGGTGCTAAATCACCTAAAGCATCAAACAACGGCCCCAAATGGTCTTCATACGAACGCCAGCGCTCAACTGAAGTTTTGTAAATGGGTTGTCTTACTTGAGTAATGCTGGCCGTACGGATATTTCGCTTAGTTTTGTGGAAGTCTAAACAGGCTTCATTCCATTCAAGACCGCAATAATCAATTAGTGCTTTAGCTTGGTTTTCAGTGTCGGCCACCAAATCTTCATATTGCACTTCATAAAAACTACCTTCAGGTAGCACGGCTTGCCAATGATTCATTAACTCTTGATAGTTACGATAATAACGCCCAATTTCAGCTAAGTCATAACTTTGAAACTGACTCTTATTAAATAGACGTGAGAAGCCAGATAAACAGGTATCCACCGGACTACGTTTAACATGCACAATCTTGGCATTAGGTAGCATTAAATGAATTAAGCCAACCGCATTAAAGTTAGCCGGCATTTTGTCAGTAATATGTTTGGCTTCAGGGTCACGTTCTTTCAAGCCTTTGACATATTTCTCTCCCATAGCCTTAAACTGTTCATGACTAAAACCGCGCAGCACATCTGGGTAACCGGCTGTTTCCCAATCATTGGGGTGATTAGCCAATTGTAATAAGTCAGGTAATTCACCAGCACCATGCACATTAGGGTGGCTAGCAATAATTTGTTCGGTTAGGGTTGTGCCTGAACGCGGCATGCCGAGTACAAATATGGGAGCATCTGACAAACAGCCCTCACCTCGCATACCTTCAATGGTTTTTTTGGAGAAAAACTGACGAATATTAGCAATGGCCGCGTCATTATTTTTTGGGTCGTACTGCACTCGCTTTCTTTTTAACCGACAACCTTCCAGATAATGCTTGAAGGCTAGGTCATATTGCTTGGTATCATCATAACTTTTGCCCAAAGCAAAATGTAATGGCAGGGCTTTGGTTTCCCGCATGGTATCGAGATTCTTAGCTTGCTCAATCAGGTTTGCAAAGTTCTCATCTTCTGCAGCAACTTTTTTCACCTGAACCAAGGACAAACGAGCGCCGAGATTGGTATCATCTAAACTCAGAGCATGGCGAAAACTAGCTTCAGCCTCAGCTATATCACCTTGCTCCATCAGCAGGTGGCCTTTTCCTAAATAGGCACCCAGAAACTCTGGGTCAATCTCCAGAGCCTTGGCGTAAGCCTGCTCTGCTTTGTCGGGATAGCCAGACTCAGTATAGATACTACCCAGCAAACTATGCACGGAGGCTTTTTCCGGCGATAACGACAAGGCTTTATTTGCCATGACTTGCGCGTTGGGTAAATCTTTTTTCTCTTGATAGAGCTTGGCTAAACCTTGATACGCTTCGGAATAATCTGTTTTAAGCTCAATGGCTTTCTTGAAACCGACCTCCGCTTTATCCAATTGCTCTAAGCTTAAAAATGCGGTGGCAACATTACAATGTGCTTCAGCATAATTTGGTTTGAGTTTGATCGCGCCAATTAGTACTGCAACGGCCTCTTCCGGACGCTCAGTCTCGGTTAACACCGCACCCAAATTATTAATGGACTCTAAATGTTGCGGTGCAATCTGTAGCACTTGGCGGTAATAAGCAATAGCACCCTCTTTATCTTTATTATCCCGCGCGATACTGCCCAAGTTATTGATCGCTGTAACCAATTTAGGATTAATAGACAGTGCACGCTGCTGGCAATCTAACGCCTTATCAAATACCTTAATGTCATAATAAGCGATGCCCAAGTTACTGAGAGCAGCTGCTGATTTAGGCTCTAACGCCACTGCCTGCTCACCATAACGTATCGCCTCATCAACCCGTTTCATCTGACGGCACATCTCACCCATATTGGAATAAAATTGGCCGCTCTTTGGGTTAACGGCAATGGCTTGGCCAATCATATTGATCGCTATCTCTGTGTTACCCGCCTGATGGTTGATAACCCCAAGAAGATGAAGTGCGTTCGCATCCTGAGGCCTCGCTTGCAATATTCGCTTTAACAATACTTCAGCCTGAGGTAAGCGGCCTTCAGCCTGATGCTTATGAGCAAGCTGCATCGCTTCAACAAACGAGAGTTTTTTGTTTCTTTCGTCCGTATTTCCAGTTAAGGGTATAGAAGGTTTAGTCATGGCAGGGGCTAGCCTTACAATTAAAAATTACAATAGATATACTACTTTAATATACCTATTTGTGTTGTGTCCCAAATGATCGCAATAACAACCGATATCAAATGGAGAGTTTTACTTTGCACCACTTTAAACGCAACACGCTATCCTTGGCCATCGGCGCAGCCGTTATCTCACTTTCTAGCCTTCCTGTCTTGGCAGCCACAGATACGCACTCAGTGGATGGCGTGCTATCTACTGCAGCAAGCTTTACCAATACAGGGACTATCGAAAATATCGTTGTGCTGGCACCCATGACAGGAATTACTAACAGCGGCACGATTGCAACCACGGATTCTAATGCTATAGGGATCACCATCGATACGGGCGCCAGCGTTGGCAGCCTCGTAAATGATGGTGATATCACCATCAATCTGAATGGAGGCAGTGCATCTGTAGCGGGCATCAGCGTAGATGCCGGTATAGAAATGGCCGGCGAGATTATTAACACCGCCACGATCGCCATCTCAACTATGGACCCAGGTGACGATCACACCTACTACGGGATTGAGCTGAGAGATGAACTCACAGGATCACTCATTAATAATGGCGATATTATTCTCTCAGCTGAAGCTACAGATCAAATTTATATTGAAGGTATTCATGTCAGTGGGATTGGTAAAACCGGCGTATTAACCAATGACGGCTTGATTGATATAACCGCCGTAAATTCTGATGATACTCTTGAAGCAACAGGCATACACATCTTTGGCGATATGGCCGGGACTGTACTAAACAGCGGCATTATTTCAATTTATGCAGAGCAGCAAAACGGCACTAGCTCTGGTGTTTCTGGTGGTGGCATTTGGGCTCAAGGCGAAGTCTCTGGCTCAATTACGAACTCAGGCGAGATTACCGCGACCACCATCTCAACCGTTGACTACGATAATTATGCCTATGGTATCTATGTTAGCGATGACCTAACCACGACGGGATCAATCACCAACACATCAACCGGTGAAATAACCGTTCACGCCAGTAACGATACTGCAGGGAGTGGCTCCTATGCCACCGCAACAGGTATCTATGTAGGAGGTGATGTCGCAGGGACAATCACCAACGATGGCCTCATCTCAGTGACTGCAATAAATACTTACTCAGATGCAGTAGCGGTGGGTATTTATGCTGGTAGCCTGAGCGGAAGCATTGTCAACAATGGTGACATTAACATTAACGCTTCCGCGCCAGAGTCAGATGTTTACAGAGCTACAGGCATTTATGTTGATGGCGATGTCGCTGCCTCGGGCTCAATCATTAACACCGGCAATATCACCGTAGATGTTTCTGGTACTGATGATTATGCAGAAGGAGCAGGTATTTATGTGGCTGGCGATATGGCTGGCATTGTCAGAAACTCTAAAAATATCACCCTAACGTCGACGGTTAATGGCGATGACAAGACCTCATTCTACGGCATTCATCTAGACACCCTGTCAGGCACGCTGACAAATACCAACACAGGTAACATCAGTGTTTCCAGAACAGTGCTTGACTCTTCCTCTTCAGGATTGGTCGGCATTGACGTCGACACACTAACAGGTACCCTGAATAACGAGGGTAGTATTGTTGTTACGGGTACAGGCACGAGCTATTCAGCGGCAGCTTACGGCATCTATGTCGATACCGTGGAGGCAACGGGTGTACTGAACAATAGCGGTGATATTATCGTGGCGGGCCACAGCTATGCCTACGCAGAAGGTATTCGCGTCGGTACGTTAGATGGGGCTCTTATAAATAGTGGCACCATCTCAGCCTCAGATGAAAATAACAGTGGCGTGGGCTATGACATGGCGCTATATGTCTCATCGGGTACAGGAACCATTAGCAATACAGGTTTAATTGAGGGTGATATAGATATTGGTGGTGCCGTTGCCGTCAATAATGCGGGCATCATTTCTATCCCGACAGGTAAGGAAGGTGAAGTCGCCGCTGATTACACACAAACAGCTGCGGGCATCTTCCGGCTGGGCACAGAAAGCAGTGCTCTTTATGGTCAATTGGATATAGGCAGCACAGCGACCTTTGCCCCAGGCAGTGGTATTCAGGTAGCGGTTGATCCAGCACATACTCTGATGGATAGTGATGAATTGGCAGACGTTATCACAGCGGCTAGCCTAGACGCCTCAACCTTCACCGTGGGCGATAACAACCTTTCCGTACAATTTGCAGCCACTATCGACGGCAACACCGTTGACTTAACCGCACAAGAAACGGGTTTGACCACCATCGCGGCAGCAACAGGATGGGGCGTTGGTGGCGCACTGGACACCTTCATAAGCAACCACCTAACAGGTGACATTGCCTTCAGACTGGGTTCCCTATCATCTGCCCAGGAAGTTGCTGATGCGGCTGAATCTTTAAAGCCGGCATTATCCGGTGGCGTCGCACAGATGACCAATAACACCATGAACGCCGTGACTGACGTCGTTGCCGCAAGGCAAGACCTCACCCGGGGCTTGTCCTCTGGTGATGGCTTTATGGAAGATCGACACCTCTGGTTCAAACCCTTTGGTAATTGGACTGATCAAGATGACAGAGATGGCGTCAGCGGCTATGACATTGACAGCTACGGTTTAGCCTTTGGTGTTGATGGTGATGTGTCACCAACCTGGAACTTGGGTTTTGCTTTTGCTTATATCGACAGTGACGTAGACAGCGATTTGGCCGAAGGCTCGAATGATATTGATGTCGATAGTTACATGACAAAAGTCTATGCGACTAAAACGCTTGATGATACTACCGCCTTAAACTTGCAAGCAGGTTACGGCATCTCAGACTATGACAGTAAACGTCGCCTCTTTAACGGCGATGTAGCTGATGCTGATTACGACAGCTGGAACTTTCAAGCGAGTGCTGAGCTAGAACGCAACTACCAAATGAACGAGAAGACCACTATGACCCCCTACGTTCACGCTGACTACGGTTATGTTGATGTAGATAGCTACCGTGAAAAAGGTGCAGGTGATCTGAATCTAGACGTTAATGACGATAGCGCTGACAGCCTCATTATTGGCACTGGTGTTAAGACTAGCTATGTCGCATCAACGAGCTTGCTGCTAACCGCAGATGCAGGTATCGGTTATGACTTTATGACCGATCGCTCAAGCCTGACCTCTGCCTTTTCCGGTGGCGGCGCTCAGTTCTCGACTAAGGGTATTGATCCAGACGAGGTGGTCTACAACGCTCGCTTAGGTGCTGAGTTTAACTTAGACAATGGCTCAGAAATTACTGTGCGCTATGACATTGATGGCCGTGAAGACTACACAGACCAATCGGTGAGTGTTAATTTTAGATTCATGTTCTAAGCTCAAATTCAGTACACAACTAAAGGCACCTTCGGGTGCCTTTTTATTGAATAGGCTAAACTGCCATAGCCAAATAACGATAGGAGCAATAAAGTGAATCGATTTTTAATAATTATCAGCATTAGTTTGTTGCTGCCTTTGTCGGCTGCTTATGCTGCAGCCAATTCAGGAGATAAATTTGGTGACTGGCTATTTGAATGCCAAGCATTAGCCGCCAATAAACAAGCTGTGCGTTATCTCAAACATTAATCAAGAAAGAAACTAATCAACGTGTATTACGCTTAGCAATTAGTAAGTCTCAAGACGGTAAAGGATTTATGTTTGTTACTGTTTTACCGTTAGGGATCTACTTACCTTCTGGCGTAACGATAAAGACTGAAAAAGGTACGCTAATAGCGATGACATTACAGGCATGCACGCAGCAGGGCTGTATTGCCACGACAAAACTATCGGCAAAACAAATTAAAGCAATAAAGTCAGAAAATGAGATGACGATTACATTTTCAGCTGATAAATCTACACCAATCACGGTTTCAGTGTCATTAAATGGTATTAGTGCTGGCTTGAAAGAGATTAATTAATGGTGGATGAATCGAGCGATATTGTTTGGCACTCTCATTCTGTTACAAAGCAAAGCCGTTCCAAACAAAAGCAACAGCAGCCATGTATTATATGGTTTACAGGCTTAAGTGGTGCAGGTAAATCAACATTGGCTAATGCCGTTGAGCAGCAGCTTGTTGTAATGGACCATCATACTTATCTATTAGATGGTGATAATGTTCGTCATGGTTTAAATCAAGACTTAGGTTTTTCTGACAAAGACCGTATCGAAAATATTCGACGTATTGGCGAAATGGCGAAACTATTTACCGATGCCGGATTAATTGTTCTATCTGCCTTTATTTCACCGTTTGAATCAGATAGGCAGCTCGTTCGTGAGTTGGTGGCTGACGGTGACTTTATCGAGGTGTTTGTGGATACGCCATTCGCTGAGTGTGAAAAACGTGATCCAAAAGGTTTGTATAAAAAAGCCCGAGCAGGGAGAGTTAAGAATGTCACAGGGATTGATTCAGAATATCAACGACCCCATTCAGCAGAACTTGTTATCAAGGCGGCAGAGTTAAGTGTTGAACAGTGCGCTGAGAAAATCATCAATTATCTCATCCTTCATAACAAGATCAGTCAACAAGAATTAGTTCTCAAATAGTCCATCTGCATAAGTGGAAATAACGATTAATTCAATGACATATAAAAACATTATTTTGGTCGGCTTGTTGGCTTTGCTTTCAGCCTGTGCGACTGTTCCGTCACCTATAGAGCGTCAGAGTTCAGCCAATCACCTTGCCACTGACTACCATTGGCAGTCTAAGACCATTAAAACAGCACAATTTGATTTAGTTAGTTATCAGCCAACACATCATACAAAAGGCAATCTGCTTACCATCTACATCGAAGGTGACGGTTTTTCATGGCTCACCAAAAGCAAAGTATCAGCTGACCCCACACCTATTAATCCAGTAGGGCTCAAGCTCGCCTTAAACCATCCACGAGGTAATACTGTTTATTTGGCAAGACCTTGTCAGTACACAGGTGGCACAGCAGCAAGAAACTGTAATAAACGCTACTGGACAGGCAGCCGCTTTGCTGAAGAAGTCATTGCAGCCAGTAATGAGGCATTAAACAGCCTTAAAGACGAATTCAAAGCCGAACAACTGCAACTGGTAGGCTATTCAGGTGGTGGCGCAGTAGCAGCATTGATAGCGGCACGGCGTGATGATGTTATAAAGTTAATCACCGTAGCAGGCAACCTTGACCATCAGGCATGGACAACACATCACAACATCAGCCCATTAACTGATTCGCTCAACCCTGCCGACTATCAACAACAGCTATCAACGGTAAAGCAAATTCACTTCGTAGGTGCTAATGACAACGTGATGCCACCGTCTATTGCTCGTGACTTTGTTGCATATTTAGCAAGTAACGCTAACGCCAAAGCAATCGTGGTGCCTAATCAATCGCATGGCTGTTGCTGGGAATCAATCTGGACTGAGGTGATGAGCAAGCAATCTAACTGAGTCAAACTGCTGGCGGCTGGAGCACTGATCTGCGCCCACTTTTCCTTATGCTTGGATGCGTTAATCCGATCATCATCACAAAAAATAAACGAATTTATATAACCTATCGCTAGTAAATGAGAATACCTTTCAAGGTCGTCTAGGTTCTTCTTTTTCCTAGCCTCTTTGACTTTGTTTATTATCCTCATTAGAGCAAAAGCATCTTCCTTAACGAGTTTTTCAAACTCATCATCACCTGATTCACACTCTAAAAAAGTAAGAATTTCATGCTCTAGAATTTCATGTTCGGGTGGTTGATACCGAGGTCGCATAAGCCCACCCCGATAGACTCTGTGTTCATCGTCTTTTTCATGTGGAGGACTCGGCTTTACTTCATTTCCAACGCTGATCGGATATTTTTTACGGAATGCTTTTAGAGTATCTAGGTCTTTTTTATTCATAGGTCACCCTGCCAGATCCAGATGTTGTAGAAGCCTACTTACCTAAAGCGGTTTTATGAGAGGTAGATCTTATTTGATCAAGGTAATCAGCCCACCACTGCATCATCGTTATACGATCATCCATGTAGCGAGCATGATGTGTATATGCCGCTCTCACCCCATTGCGCTCCTGATGTGACAACTGCCGCTCAATTGCATCTGGATTAAAGCCCTCCTCATTCAGAATAGATGATGCCGTAGCCCTAAAACCATGAGGAACAGCTTTGCTCTTACCTGCTGTTTTTCCATCGTAGTCCAGCTTAAAGATAGCTCGGCGCATAGTGTTGTCACTCATTGACTGATGACGATTTCTTTCCGAGGGGAAAACCAAGTCATACTGGCCAGTGACTAATTGAATCTGCTCAATAATATCTATGGCCTGAGATGAAAGTGGAACTAAGTGATCTGTGTTCATTTTCATCCGATCGCCAGGAATTCGCCATACTCTGGTTTCAAAATTAAACTCTTCCCAACGAGCCCCCCGCAGCTCTCCCGAACGGACGAAGGTCAGCACCAGCAGCTGGATAGCCAATTGCGTCAAAAGTCGCCCCTGCTCATGATATTTATCCAGTGCATTAAGGAACCCAGGAAGCTCTTCTCTTGGCAGTGAGTCTCTGTGGCTAGTCTTTCGCCGTTTAAGTATGCCTTGCAGTTCAGTGGCCGGGCTTTGTGTCAGCCTGCCAGTCTGAACTGCATAGCGGCATACACGACCAATGTCTTGGAGAACCCTGGCAGCCACATCCAGCGCATCTCTACTCTCAATTTTCCTGATTACTGAGATAATGGCTTGAGGGTGTATCTCAGCAATTGGCTGACTACCGAGATAAGGAAGCACGTCATTCTCTAACCGGCCCCAAACGCGATTGGCATGATCTTGCTTCCACGTTCCTTTCTGATGCTCCCACCACTCCTTTGCTAATGAAGCGAAGCTGTTCTGTGCATTAATACGCACCCCTTGCTTCTCATTCTTCCTTAAGAGGCTAGGATCAACACCCTGAGCCAACTGACGCTTTGCCTCTATCGTTGATTCGCGCGCTTCTTTAAGAGAGACAGCAGGGTAGACGCCTATGGCAAGGGTTTTTTGCTTATCAAGAAAGCGGTATTTGAGCCGCCAGTATTTAGAGCCATTCGGCTTAACCAACAGCCGCAGACCCTTCTCATCAGTCAGCCAATAGTCTTTGAGCTTAGCTTTAGCTTGACGAACTTGCACATCTGTTAAAGGCATTT
>Ga0233450_10002148_pt1 | contig 19583 bp, 10 predicted proteins | sample 011ome_30_FD_189956 | JGI IMG/M metagenome (GOLD analysis project Ga0233450, IMG submission 189956) | Coastal salt marsh microbial communities from the Groves Creek Marsh, Skidaway Island, Georgia - 011501CT (spades assembly) | ecosystem: Environmental > Aquatic > Marine > Intertidal zone >... | reverse complement strand
AACAACAAAAACAACAACAATAACAACAACGATGACTTCAACGAAATCAGACTTCTCCGGTGAAGACGATGAAGCCAACGGCGAAAACGTCCGACCGATCGGGAACCGATTGTCGGAGTTAAGAGACGAGCTCGACTCTTTGAAAGAGTTGCTCGACGAGGAAACCAAAATGAGATTAGACGCGGAAGAGATGGTGGAGCAGTTGCAAATGGAGTTACAAAAGACAGAGGAAGAGCTCAAAGAAACCATAGAAGCGGAGGAGAAGACGTATAAGAAAGCGGTGGAGTTTAAAGAAAAAGTACAAGAGATGGACGCTTTGAGAAAAGAGTTGGACGAAGCCAATGAGAAACTGAAAAGGAACGAAACAAGAATCGAATTGCTTCTGAAACAAATACAAGAGACGGAAAAAAGAGACATGAAGAAAATGTTAGAAAAGGAACAACACGTGGAAGAGTTCAAAGCGGACATTAACAAAGTGCACGAAGAAGACTTGCTCGAACTGAAAGAGAAATATTTGAGCGAGTTGAATAGAATCGAAACCGAACGCGAGGAAACGTTCGAGTTGATGAAACAAACGTTAACGGAAGAAATCGAAACGACGACGGAGAAATTGACGGAGGAAATCGAGTTTTATAGAGATCGCGCGAATCGAATGAAGTTAGAACACGAATTTGAAATCGAACAGTTGAAAGAGATGCACGCCATCGAGTCGTACGAGGCGGCGGAGAAAAATTACACGAGAGAACGCGAGGTAATATTCTTAGTGGAGAAGACATCCGAACGGTACGAGGAAACTTTAGATCACGTGCGCGAGTTGCGCAGACTGATTGACAAGGCTGCGGTGCATTACCCTGGCGTAGAAACGATTTTTGAAAACGAGTTCCACACGTTTCGACCGGATACTTCCGGGAAATTGGAAACGGCGACAGTCGCCTTGAAATTATCGGCGACGCCGCCGGTGAAACCAACGGTAGTAGCCAGTAAAAACGGGACGAGTCCGAGAGCTGCAACAGTAGCAACGACACCGACGAAGGTGACTCCTTCGTCCACTACTCCACCCACTGCAGTCGCAGAAGAAGAACCTGCGTCGAGCGTATCGTTCTTCGATTTCCCATCTTTTAGCTTACCCAGATTTTTGTTTTAATAAGAATGCGATATACGACGCCATAATAGTATTTTTGCTTCGAGCACGAAAAAAGACAAAACAAACAGAATCTTTGCCACGGTGGATCCACAAAAAGCAAAGATATTAATCACTTTTAAGACGCCAAAAAACGAACCCAAAATCTCTCTCTCTCTGTAACTCTTACACACACAGAGAGTACCGATCGGTTCGCGCGTTGGAAGACGATGATGTCTTCTACATCCTTCTCGTCGTCGTCGTCGTCGTTAACTTTTTCATCTGCGATCGATGGGAAATGGAATGGAAGAAAAAATAGAGGCGCGAATTTTGCGAGGCATCCTCTTCAAAGAAGTTTGAACCGAAGAAGCGTAAACGGAGCTTTGTCATCATCATCATCATCATCATCATCATCATCGTTCGCGATTGAGAAGACGTCTGTCTCTCCAAACGAAGAAGGGAAGCGTTTAAGAGGTGGAGAGACGCGTGAAATTCAATCCTCGATGGTTGCGCGCGAGTTCGAGAAGGAGTTGACCGTGAGAAACAACACCAACACGAAAAATAAAATTACACTCGTCAGCGGGTATTCGAGAAGCATCGAAAACTTGACCCGAGAAATAAACGACACGAACAGAGGAGATGAGATTCAACTTAGCGTTTACGTGTTTGAGCACGGTAAATCGACCGAAAAAGTAATTGAAAGTTTATCGAACGCGTGTAATCGAGGCGTATCGGTTCGCGTAAAAGTTGACGGTTCCGCTGTGTCAAAGTTCACAAGGTGGTGCGAACAGTCGACGACTTTGGTCGAAAAGTTGCGAGAGTTGGAAAAAGAGCGGAACAACGCGAACGAGTTTGAGCTTTTAGAGAGCACGATTCCAACGCACGCGAAGTTCGCGACGTTTAAACGAAAGAATAATGGCGAGTACACCGGAATGTTAGGTGGCATTAACATCGGAGATCGATTTGAGAATTGGCGCGATTTCACGGTTCTCGTCCAAGGCCAAACGCTCGTCGAAGCGTTGGAAAGTTCAGTATCCTCTGGTGCTTCTTTTACTCCTTCTTTGTCGTCGTTGTCGACGTCAAAGTTGTTTGAGAAGTTGCGGTGGCCAAATGGAAAGAAAGATGCAAAGAATAAAGAGGAAATTCACACCAAGTTTGTCTCGAACAATCCAACCGGTTTTTGTCCTTTAGCTTGGGCGTTTCCACGAATAAAAAATTTCCCGGGCACGTTTGGCGTCAAGAAGTCGTTCGAGGAGATTTTGAACGATAGACAGTTTGACGATTACACGTTTTCTATAGCGTACTTAGATTCCTCCGGAGTTGCGATGATTCGCAAAATCATCGACCGAAACGCGAACGTGACAATCTTAATGCCGTGTTTCCCGAACGTGTATCACGACGCGAACAGAAAAGCGTTGGCAAAATTGAAAAAAGTTCACGAGTTGATTAAATTGAGATCGAAAACGTCCGCGCCTCGACTGTCGATCAAATTGTTACCGGAAATGTTACACGCCAAAGCTTTCGTGGCGAAAAGTACGACGAATCCAGACGTAGGCATCGCTTCTTTAGGGAGTTGCAACATGCGACAGCGCTCGTTTGGTCAATTTCAAGAGCTCAACATCATCACGCGAGACGAAAAATTTCGAGAGGATTTAGAAAACGAGCTCTCAAGTATTGCCTTTGCTTCCTTCGATGCGGATGACGAAGATTTCTTGTACGCCGAGCCGAAAGCGTCGGTAGAAGAATTTTTAGGCTAGTTTAGATTAGAATATGTATTGATATTAGATGTACCATGGTAATGTATCTTCTGTAAAACTACGAGTACTCTTTTTCATTCCCGAGGGGGGGGTCGCTTGCGTTCGCCTATTTTTTTACACGGATTGCCTGCCCATACCTCATACTCTGGAATATTCTTCGTAACAACTGATGCAATGCCGACGACGGAGTGTGCGCCTATAGTCACACCATCGACGATTGAAACGTTTGCGCCTATCCACACGTCCTCTCCAATGTGTACTCCTTCTGATTTTACTTTCTGTGAGCGAATGAGTGTTTCTGACTCGTCGAAGTTGTGGTTAAAGGCGAAAATAGAAGTGGACGGGCCTATCCTCGAATCGCTCCCTATCACGATGGGTCCTTCCATGTGACAGTGCTGATTGATCGAAACGTTTTCCCCTACTTCTATGGGCCCGTGTAAATATACGTTCGCTGCTATGCGACAGTTATTATGAAACACAATTTTTCTTCCTCTCTCGGCAAAGACGTTCACATTCACGTCGGCCATAAACGTGTCGTCTCCTATAAACTCTACGGTCTCCAATTCCATAAGCTTTTCCTGCACATCTTTCTGCCACGTTTTGGCGAACGTTTTATGCTTCTCGATGTCGTACAACCACGGCATGTGATTCAATCGTTTCCTTTTCTGTTCATCGTATTTACTCTTTTCATCATCATCATCACTGCTTTTTGTTTCAACTACTTTTTCCGTTCTAATTTTGCTGCTTCGTTTTCTCGACGACGAAAACAAAGCGCGAGAACGAAAGAGCGAAGGACGGAACGGATGTTTGCGCAAAAATAACGCGGGGAGGTGTGCGTGTGATTGCTTCGTTGCGTGTAGTCGTTCTATCATCATCTCAGCGATTTTGAGACTAATGAACTTCTTATTAATTAAAAAGTGTGGTGTGTCCTTGAACACTCACTCCTGTTGAATTTTCTGAGTCCTCAACCCCAAAATCAAAATTCTTTCCTCACTCTTCTGTCATCACACCCAAAGCCCATCTTCATCCTCGCAAAGGCGTCTTTAATTATTTATTAATATAATAAAAGATGCCATCGACGATGCCATCATCGTCGAGTGATGATGACGAAAACAGATCGTACTCTTACGACGACGAACGATACGAGGGAAAGAAGACGACGAAAGATAAAAAGGGAGGAGGATACACTTTAAACGAAGGTTTCAAAGCCGATGAGGAAGGGAAAAACAACAACAACAACAAGTCCCCGTCGTCGTCGTCGGGAAAGAAGAAGAAGAAGAAAACGTCCATCAAAGAAACAGTGTGCGTTTTCGTAGCGTGTTTATTCTTTTGCTCTCTCTGTCTCGCCGTCCAGTCGCGCTCGAAGTGTCTTCCCATCGTCTTTCTTCATCGTCAGACAGCAGCGGTAGACACGCGCATTGTTCAATTCGCTTTTCTCTCAATTCTTCCCGAAAAAACAAACAAACAAACGGACCAAAAAATGAAAACCTACGTTCACGCGGTGTTTGTTCTCGGTGTTTACATGGCTTAGCTCACCATTCGACTCACATTGTCTTCTTCTTAACACATACTTGTATATATATGCATACATATAATAACAACAGGTCGAACAAACTCAACTTTGACCGATCTCTCGGCTTTTTACAAGCCTCGAATCCGGTTCGGAAAATGTGCAGTAAAGTTGCAAACTCGATATACTTTTCGCGCGCGATTTTATTCGTCGTGATTTTGAACGGCGTCATTGTCGCGTTGGATACTCCAGATAGAGGGGTGGAAATGTACGGAACGAAGCCACACATTCCAAAAGATGTCACGTTTTGGTTAGGAAACGCGTTCTTAATTTTGTTCGGCTTGGAAGCTATCGTTAAAATAGTAGCGTACGGATTCTTACTCAACGGACCAGACTCGTACATGTGGTCGTATTGGAACGTGTTTGATTTGTTCATCGTCATCACCGGTATCTTGGACGTCATTTTAGACGGAGGCGGATGGATCACGACGTTGAGATTAATGAAATGTTTCCAACCGCTCAAAGCGCTGAGTAAGTATAAAGCGGGAAGAATGGTGATGGATACCGCAGAAAAAGCCTTACCGATGATGATAGACGTAGTACTCTTGCTTCTGTGGTTCGTCATTTTAGCCACGGTTATGGGCGTCATGCTTTTTGGCACGATTATGAGCGGACGCAACTATGAAGACGTTGCAAATTTAGGAGGTGACCCGAAAGAAAGATGTTCATTTCTCGTGTCAAATTACGGAACTGTAGACGGTGTGAGCATATCGCGCTATGATGATGGCGGTGTACCCGGCGACGAGGAGTTATGTTTGAACAGTGATGTCGACACGCTTGTAAAAAACGCAACTCTGCTCGATGGTGTCGAATCAAACGTGTATTGCTGCGATTCTGGCGTTTCACCGTTTGATAATTACTTGAATTTCGACAATTTTGCTCGCGGGATGTTTATCGTTCTTCACGTGATTACAATTGACGGTTGGAACGAACTCGCGTGGCCAGTCGCGAACACGGCGGGGTACGTTCCCGCCATGTCGTACTTTTGCGCCGTCGCCGTTCTAGGTGGGTTCTTCGTGTTTCAGTTATTTACCGCGGTCATTTGCGCTACGTTGGGTGAAGTCGAAGAAGACGATGATCCGGAAGCGCACGAGAAAGAGATGGAAGAGTTGCGAGAGGCGCACGAGAAATCTCTGGAGCCGGAGGAAGCGTACCCTCAACTAGAACACGCGTGCGCGCACAAACCGAGGCAGATGATTTTAGATTTAACCAATCATCCAATCTTCCAAAACTTTATCACGTTTACAATTCTCGTGAACACGGGATTGATGTGCGCTAATCACGTGGATAAAACCGATTCGTTCAAGGATGTCGAATTGATCATAGACCTCACGTGTTCGGGCATCTTTCTCTTTGAATTCGTACTCAAACACATTGGATTAGGAGTAGTGCGATACTGGAAGAATAACTGGAACAAATTGGATGGGTTTGTAGTGCTCGTGAGCATCATCGATTTCTCGTTGACCTACGGGATGTCAAATTCAGGAGGCGATGAAGAAGGCGGTACACCAGTCGATTTATCTTTTCTCAGAGTATTCCGCGTGTTTCGTATTTTAAGAACGCTCAAAATCGTGCGAAATAACGCGGAGTTTTCGAAAATCGCAAACTCTGCGATTTCGGCGACGCAAAACATGTGGGTGTTTTTACTCGTGTGGCTCATGTTCTTGGCAATTTTCGCGATTCTCGGAGTGCAACTGTTCGCGGCGAGAGAAAGTTTCGACGAAGAGCGCTTGAGTTTTAAAAACTTTGGATCAGCTTTGATAACCTTATTTGCAGTGTCAACTGGTGAGAATACATTTGAAGTAGCTTGGAGCTCTATGAAAGTAACGAATATCGCCGCCGGCATTTATATGATAATCTGGTGTTTCATCACCACCGCCGTCTTGGCGTTGATTCTCGGTATTCTGATTGACGCGATCGCGTCGGAGACGTTTTTAATAGAAGAAGGTGAATTTCACGAGGAAGGCTCGACAAGTGTCATCGAAGAAATTCGAAAGCGCGCGTCTTCCCAGTCCACGCTCGGGAAGACGTTTGTCGAAGAAGAAAATTCCACCGACGACGATGAAAACGGGGAGCATTATTACGCTGCGAAGAGAAGAGCCAAGGCGAAGAAAGAAAAATTGTCAGCTGCAGATTTTGGTCGAGACGATAACGAATCAAGAGTACAGCGTTCGGCCCAAGAAGTTGCCGTTGTCCGACAATGGCTCGTCTCGATCGGATTCGCGCACCATACCGAGGAGAGTCTGAAAATCCAAGAGTCTTTGAGACCAGGTCACGTGGTGCGCGCCCGAAAACGATTAACGTGTTATCGCGAAAGAAGAGTAAAGCAAGCGAAGGAAGAACTGAAAATCGCACGTGAGCACTTGAGCGAAAAACTCGAAAATGTAAGAACGATACCGCGCGCTATGTCCTTGCGTTGTAACGTGATGGATTCAGACGATATTTGGGTTAAGTTTGATCAGGAAAAGATGAATCCGGATTTTGTAAAACCAATCTTTATGCGCGCGCCGGAAAGATTGATGAGCCCGCAAATGCGCGATGTTTGCGAAGATAACTGTCAACAAATACGTAAATATCTTGCAATTGATCCAGTCACGGGCTGGGGTTCTTTTCGATGGATATGCCTGAAAATTGCTACGAATTTCTGGTTTGATACGCTCATTTTACTCTTGATTATTGCCTCTTCGGCGATGATGGCGACGAACACGCAAAGATGGCCTGTTGCAGGCACGAAAGTTGACGACGCTTACAATTTGATTGATATCATTTTTAACGCTGTTTTCACCTTGGAAATGGTGTTAAAAATGATTGGCTATGGCATCTGGAAAGGTCCCGGTGCGTATTTAAAGACAGGCTTCAATCGCCTCGATTGCTTCGTCGTGCTTTCATCTTTAGTCACGTACGCGGTCGGAGACGCGATTCCTGTCAAAACGCTTCGTATTCTGCGCGTATTGAGACCGTTGAGAACGATTCAAAGGCTCCCGGGTTTGAAATTGGTCATCACCGTGATCCTGCAATCTCTTCCTGCCATTAAATACGTGTGCATAATTGGCTTTGGGATGATGATTGTTTTAGGCATCACAGGTATGGAACTATTTCTCGGACAAATGGCTTCGTGCACGTTAGCTGGCGGCGAGGATACAATCGACCCGCTCACTGAGAAGAGTAACTTAGACAAAGCAGCGTGTCTCGAACAGGGTGGCGTGTGGCGAGCTAACCGCTTCAATTTCGATAACATCGGCCAAGCTATTATCACAATATTCATCATTTCCACCGGCGATAATTGGCAAGATATCATGTACGTAGCCATGGATTCTACCGGTGACGATACGGCACCAGAACGAGACGCGAACAAAGGTGCCGCTGCATTTTTCGTCTTTTCAATCCTATTTGCCATGATGTTGTGGGCGAACCTTTTTGTGAGTGCATTAGTTGATAATTTTACAACCTTGGCGAGCGCCGGCGTCACTTTAACGACAGAGAAGCAGCGAGAGTGGCAACAAGCCATGTTGATTGCAAATCGCGTGCACACGAATCGCTGGCGAAAAATTGTTCCGAAGAACCTGATGCGCAAGAAAGTTCACTCAATTATCGCAACGGATTGGTTCGATAAACTTTCAATCACCATGATCGTGCTGAATATGTTTGTGTTGATTGCATATCGCGCGAACGGAAGCCAAGCTGAGATGGATTTCCAATCGTACGCTGGGTATATATTTACTGTTTGGTATTGCTTTGAATCTCTTTTTCTCATCATTGGTATGGGATGGTACTTGTATTGGGAGTCCATGTGGAATAAGATTGACTTTGTCGTCGCGTGGAGCGGTGGGCTTGGCGCTATTTTACCGGGTATTCTCCCGTCAAATATTATTCGAATGGTTCGTTTCTTCAGGCTTTTGAAAGTAATACAGGTTTTCAAAGGTTTGAGAACGCTTGTGCTTACCGCAGTCTCTGCCATACCCGGAGTGATTAACGTCTCCGCGTTATCGTTGTTGGTAATTTTCATATTCTCGTGCCTTGGCGTATCTTTGTTTGGAAACGATACCGGTCCTTTCGATGGTAACGCCATTGGCGAGTACTCGAATTTTAGCAACTTTCAGCGCGCGTTTACGGCGCTCTTCATCGCGTTTTCAGGGAATTGGCAAGGTTTCTTTAACGACTTGTACGTGAAGGAAGACTGCTTCTCGGTTGATGCACCGGAGCCGGGTTCTGAGCCAAAATGTTCCCCGGATATTGCCAGTGCGTTCTTCTTCGTGATCTACGTCGTTCTATCGATATTCCTTTTTGGAAACTTATTCGTGGCTATTCTACTAGAGCGTTTTACGTTTGCTCACGGCGAGGAAATTGATGAAGATGATGACGACGATGACGACAACGAAGGCGAAGGAGACGGGAAAAGAGATGAAAACGACGAACCGTACGAAGGAGGGCCAATTCAAGTCATCATAGCTTCGGTGCGCTTAAGGCAAATTTTACGAATGTTTTCTCAAAAGATAAAATCAAAACAAGAGCTCTATGTTAAAGGCCTGAAAGAAGGTGGCTCGAGCTTCTTGCAACAACGATCTATGAACCAGGAGGAGAACAACAACACGTCGTCGACGTTGGGAAATCTTGCTTCTTCGGTGCCTTCATCCACAGATAACAGCAAAACGAAGGTTTATGTTTCGTCGCCATCTTTTTCTCGACAGTTCACGTTGCGCGAAAGTGCGGAAACGCCAAAAGCGAACGAAAGCTACGCGGAATGGAAGGCGCGAAAGAAGAAAGCAGCGGCTTCATAACTCATTATTATTAGTCCCAACTCCATTTAATTTATTTTTTTACTATATGCGCTTATATTACTAAAATCGAAAAGTTTCTAGCTACTGATTCGTTTGCTGTTGTTGTATTTGTTGTTGTTGTTGTTGTATTTGTTGTTGTTGAAAGCGCAATTGTATTTGTTGTTGTTGCTGCGCAGCAGCGGCAGCTTTTGATGCGAGCGCAAATGCTGTTTCGGCTTTGCGCACATCGGCCATCTTTTGCCGCTCTTCTTGAGCTATTTTACGGAGCTCGCTCGATTTAGCATCGAGAACAATTCGAGTTTCCTCGGATACGAGACGTTCTATTAAGAACTCTTCGGCTTTGGATAAAACGTTCGCCGACGTTGAATCTTCGTCTGAGTGTCTTTGCGACCGCGCGCAACTTTGTTCGCACACTTCGAGTCCTTTGTGTAGTGTTCGAAGCTCTTTAAGCAAACCGTCATCAACTCTATTCATACGAAACGCAAACCCGCTACGTAAAACGTTCTCTTCCGTGAGCAAAGCGTAAGCTTCATTCAGTCGTCTTCTCTTTACTTTCTGTTCGTTTTCGTTGTTCTCACTCGCTTTCCTCTCCTCTCCTTCGTCCTTTTTGTCTTCCTCTTTTTCTTTTTCTTCCTCTTCTTTTGTGCTGAATCCTTCCTTCTCGGCTATTAACATCCCGACAGCCTCGCGCAACAGTCGCAACTTCTTCCTCCTCGCGTTCTTGTTTTTATTGTCTTCGTCGTCGTCGACCATCAAAGAAGAAGGAAAAGAAGGGTCAAACTGAAACAAACCTCTCTGGTCGGCGAACGCGTGAAACGGCATCAACGTTTCGAGCACGTCCTTGGCCGTCCGAAAGAAATCGTCTTTCTTTTTATCTCCTTTTCCTCCTTCTTTGCTTTTAAACTTTAAACGCACAGAGATGGCTTTCTTGGCGTCTATCAGAGCTCTTTCCGAGGCAATAGACGCCGCTTTATTCACGTCCTGTGGGTTTGGAATCATCTTTCTTTGAGGGAGTTGTTGTTGTTGTTGTTGTTGTTGGGGTACAGGAGGAGCGAGTGGAGGCGTTGCATTTGCAACTTCTACTGCGGGAGCCGGTGCCGCAGGAGGAGGAGGGTCCACCTGCATCATCGCTTGGTCTTTCTCCTCGGGTTCTTTCTTGACCTCGTGTTCCTGCTTTTCCTCGCCGCCGTTGGCGACAGTCATCGTCATCTTCTTTGTTTTGTCGCGAGAATTGAATACGAGTTTTCAAGAGTAAAAATCAAATTCTTTCGGCACAAATTTTTAAGAAGAGAATATAACACGCTCGAGCGCACACAACAACAACAACAACAACAACAACATATCATGACGTTCTTTTCATCGGCGTCGTCAAACCTATCCTCATCGTTTGTATCTTCTTCTTCTTCTTCTTATTGTCATTCTTTTCGCGCGAGCGAACAACAGAAACACGCACTAAAGGTGATTATCCAAAACTGTCGACGACGACAACAATGTCGTCCTAGTCGTTTAAGCAGTGCTCAGAGAGGTAGCGGTAACAGTAGCATCGATGAAGGAGTGAAGAGAGCGGAAGAGGAGGAAGAAGAGGAACGAGAAGGTGAAGTGAAAGGCACGGAAGAGCTCTTGATGTCTGATTCGTTCGATGAGGCCGATTTGCAAGCGCGGGAAAGGAGGCAGATGCCGAAAACACCCGAAGAAATGAAAGCGAGTCTCACGATGATGATGGAAACAAAAACTGAAAAAGAGCACGAGGATAAAAAAACAACAAGCCCAGAGAGCGGGAGCGGCGGCGGAGGGTTGAAGAAAAATCTCGCCTTGGTAACGGACGAAAACGAATTGAACATGCTTTTGCGGGTGTTACCATCGAGAATTCGCGAGCAATTGCATAAACACGAAAGAAAACTTGAACTCATCGAAGTCGTCATGGACGTCGGGAGAGTGCCCTTGGCGAGATTCCCGGAAGGCCCTGCGGAGCCGTTGTATTCGAAAGAGAGCCTGAAGAAATTCGATGTCTGGGACGCAGAAAGCTCGAAAATTACCATGGATGACATCGACGAAGCCGTGAGCTTACTCGGTGAAGTTGGCGGAGATAACCGAGCGGGAATTGATGGTACTTTACACCGTATCTCGATGATTAGAAACAGAAGAGGAACCGTGATTGGTTTGACGTGTCGAGTTGGACGAGCGGTCAAAGGCGCGGCTGAATTATGTAAAGACTTAGTGAGCTCAGAAGAATCGAGCTCGGTACTATTACTAGGTCCACCCGGTGTGGGCAAAACGACGGCTATTCGCGAAATGTCCAGGTTGTTATCGGCGGATTTTAATCAAAGAGTTGTCATCGTGGACACTTCGAATGAAATCGGCGGCGACGGCGACGTGGCGCATCCTGGCGTAGGAAACTCCAGGCGCATGCAAGTAGCGGATCCGAAACTCCAACACGCAGTGTTAATAGAAGCAGTGGAGAACCACACGCCGCAAGTCGTTATTGTTGACGAGATTGGTACGGAGGAGGAAGCAATGGCTGCGCGAACTATATCAGAACGAGGGGTGAAAATGATTGCCACCGCGCACGGTCACACGTTAGAAAATGTCTTGAAGAACCCATCTCTTTGTGATTTAGTTGGCGGGGTCCAATCCGTCACGCTTGGCGACGACGAAGCGCGAAGAAGACGCGGGCAGAAAACAATTTTGGAGCGAGAAGGTCCGCCAACCTTCAGCATTGCCGTAGAGATGCTCGACATCGGACTCTGGAGGGTGCATACGGACGTGGCGTCGTCCGTAGATGCACTTTTAGCCGGGCAAGCTCCGTTTACCGAATTGCGAGCGCTTCGAGAGGACGGTATAGTCGTACAAGTTCCCGAGTTTCGCGAAAACTCTCGATCGTATGCATCAAATAGCGGGCCAGGAGCATCTGCTCCCAAATTTGGTGTCGGCGCGATGCAATATCGATCCCGTCCGGGTTCGGCGGCAACTTCCACTTCTTCGTCGTACGGTAATCGATCCTCTCTTGCGACCGAAGCGGCTGTCACGAAACAATTTAACACGCCCCCGAATGTTAGTGAAGCGTACGGGTCGTCTGGGTACTTGGGTGCAGATGAAAGAGACTCTGGATTGCGACGGAAAGCGCCTCGGCCGTCGGCACCTCCACCGTTGACTTCAGCTGGATATGTGGCGCAAGAAATCGCCAACGCAGCACTTCTTCGAGAACGTAAATCATCTGCATCAGAGGCAGCAGATGTTATGATGAATCGACGTCTCAGTGGGGATCGTTCCGTAAAAGAAAGTATGGAAAACAACGATGAAGATGAGGACGACGAGGATGACGAAGACGACGACGACGACGACTATTCAAACGGAAACAGCGACGAAGAGGCGGTTCTGTGCGTCTTTCCGTTTGAATTGAACGAAAGTGAAGTTAGAAAGGTTTTCTTAGAGCTCGGATTCGAAACTTTAATTCATCTGGTGAGTCGTTTGGAGGATGCAGATGCAATTTTGGGCGTAAAAACTCGCGTAAAGAGTGCGAAGTGGTTACGGCACGCGGCAAGATCGAGAGGTATTCCAATTTATGCCATGAAAACGGAACGCCCGGTGAGTTTAATTAAGGCTGCGCGTGCGATGCTAGGCGAATCAGATATCAGTGCATCAGAGGACGATGCGCATTAACGTTTTGAATCGTTTTTAGTAGGAGATTTATCATTACCATGCCCGTAGTAGTTAGTAATCTGTAGTGTTGTACCCTTTGCCTTTTTGAAAAACAAAATATTTTCATTTTCTATACGCATAAGTTTGTGTAATCTCCACAGCAATCTCCCGTAGATACACACATTGAATCACAGCAGCACACATTTGATTCATCTGTGTAATCACACAAACCGCAGATGTTTGGAAGCTGTACTTGGCAACTACCGATGTGCGTGTTCTGTGGCGGCGACGGAGGCGAAGAAGAAGACGTAAGTGGTGGCGGTGGTATTGTTGTTGTAGGAGCGGATGACGGAGGCGATTCAGGTGGCGGAGGACTCTTTAAATCGACAGAAGTTGACGGTGGTGGCGGTCTCGTTTGATATAGCCAACTGAATTCGGTGACGCGCCGCGGAGCTGGAGGTGGCCTGGGAGGAGGCGGAGGCGGAGACGGAGAGCTCACATCTGGAAAATAGTCGCCGTCAAAGTCTTCGTTCGCTTCGCTCTGCTTAACTTCGTACAATAACAGTTGAGAACTGTGATAACGTTCGATTGGATGTAAGACGCGATCGATAAGAATCAACTTCGCCCCGTTGTGCGATTGCGCGACGTTCGATTTGATTATTAGAGCCGCGCGTTCTGTTTCACCAGACGCAAAGTTTCGGTTCGTCGTAAAGGCACTGCTTCGTTGCACAACGTTATTAACTCGCTCTTCCCTCGATAAAAAGTATTGTATTGAACAAAAATAGGAAAAGTCACCGCAACAATCACCATTTTGAACGCACGCTTCGTCGCAACAACACGTTTTCAGTTCAATGTTATCGCAAGTACCACACCTGTTTAAGCAGGTGGAAGACGTCGTGTCCATATTTTCCATAGTTGATGCTGACGAAGAAGATGCGTTCGTGCTAACGGCTTCGTTTTCCTCATTATAAGGAACAATATCGATTGGTCGCAGCATAACGCGCGCAGATAATGTCGTATCTTTGCAGTACTTTGAATATAACGCATTTGTTGTCGAAACGCTGTGAAATGAAAACGACTCGCAGACGCTTTTATCGATTGGCGAGACTGATCGAAATAAAGGAGCTTGTCTCCGGACTGCTAAAGCGTGTGCGCCTGGATGTGGATATGTATTGATTTCTCCATTTTGCGAAAGCAATATTTCGAGCGCTTCCATTTCACCAAGTTCGGAGATTAACTTCACTTCATTCATTAGCATTGAGAGATCAATCGTGGACGAATACAAATGCGCTCGGGCGACATTTCTTAATGTCGCTTGCGTAGCCGAAAATGAAAGCTCATCGTACTCCGAGCTATTACGCCCGTTTCGTTCTCTCAGGGTAGATCGGAGAAATAAAAATGCTGCGTCGATGGGCGCAAACACCGTGATTGGTTTCTGTAACGCTTGTAGTCTCAAGACTTCACCGCTTGATTCGAGAATACGAGAAAACTTCCGCAAGTTTCTGTTTGTGGTTATTTTTGTCGCGATAGAGTTTACGCATCGGTACGCGTTGGGAAGTAGCATAGATTGACACCATTTATAGGCATCGTAAAAGCAAGCGTGTTGAATGAGGTATGCAGTTTTGTTCGACTCCCTGAATTTATCTTCGTCGAGCATTATAAATCCACATTTTCCAAACTGCTCCCCGTTTTTTACCGCAGAGCTTCCCAAAGCAATATCGCCCGAGCCAACGCGTCTCAAATTCTGTAATCCATCGAGTGAACGTAAATTTTTCGTCGCGTTTAAGTCCAATCTACCCTCTACGACTTGCAAAGACATGAAGTTGGATATACGCCTTATGCTTTCGCTCGATATTACGAAGTCTTTCCCGACGTGCCAAAGGTTTCTGAAACATCCAATCTCAAGAACTTCTAAACTTTTCGAAGCGCTGATTATAAACGACCCACCAACAGATTCAAGGGACGGAAATGCTGTCGATTCAACTCTTTCATGCACTCCTGAGACGTGGAGTTCGAAGTTTTGGCCAACTTTTTCAAGATTCGCCGCCGCGTTTCGCATGCTTCTCCTCAGGGAGAACGTCGAGGAAGATGACGTATCAATATAGACGAACGATCCGCGAATGATTCGCAAGTTTGGTAAGAAATCGTCTCGCGATGATAATACATCGCTGTTCGTAATCGTCAAGTTTCCTTTGACGTACATCAAAGAAGAAAGGATATCGCCTGTATTTTCGTAGTTATCGAATACGGTCAAGCTCCCAACACTCCTAAGTTTGCGAAAAATAGAACTTCGTTCACTCGAATCAAACGTGCCAGTCAGCGAAAGTTTCCCACTGATGTGCGTAACGTTACTCGCAATCGCATCTCTGTCATCCGTATTTTCAGTTTCATTCATATAATCATTAGCTCCGTATAGGATCATTCGAAAACCGCTCCGTCTCGTGGAGGAAACGAAAACGTCACCGTTGTAGGAGAAACTTGCAACTCGTTCACCTAAAAGAAAGAGTGAAAAAAGGATGAAACGCGCGCATCGAGGCCAACAAGTTAGCAGCACCATCGACATTCTCCTCATATTTGGCAACGCGAGCAGACGATATTCTATCTTTAAGTCTTCATTCGCGCCGCTTAGATAGAATATAAAAAAAGCAGGCGTTTTTTTAAAATGCGGGTTAGAAAGTCACAAAAAGTCACACAAATTTAGGGGATTAAATGAAAATATGCGCGCTTTATCGTATTCGTTCTTAAAGGTTGGGCTACACACGCCTTACCGCGGCGTTCGGTACCGTACAATGCATGTGTTATACACAACACTCATGAGACTAACCGCTATTAACTATCAAGATCTTTTCGTTTTCTCGCAAGATATCGCTCACGAGCACTCTTAGCCTTCTCCTCCCTATCTACTTGCTTTTGAGCCGCAACTTGCTCTTTGACAGCCGCTTCTTTTTGCACGTTATCTTTACTCTTTTCTTCTACTAGTCTCTTGTCGTCACCTGTGGTTCTTTCTATCGCATTCGCTGGAAGTTTATTCTCATCGCCGCGGGAGACTTTTGTCTTTTGATCGATCGTTTCTATCGCTTTCGCCTTTTCTTCTTCCTTCTTCTCGTTTTGCGCAACAACTGCTGGCGAATGAACGAGTTTAGGCTCGGGTGCTTTCCTGGAGTGCGTCGCGGTATCACCCCCAGTTGCTACGTTTCTATTCATCAAGTTCGCATAGAACGACGTCATATCGGATTTCCCTTGTACCTCTCGTTCCTTTTCTCTCTGTTCGCGCTCGAGCTCTTCTTTCTTCCACTTTTCGTCTTCCTCCAACTTCTTCCTGTACGCGGACGTTATGAACTTTTCTTTGTCTCCGTACAGCTCGTCCTCCTTCTCGCGTTCTTTCATCAATCGTCTCTCGTAAGTAACATCCTGTTCACGCTTCCTGAAATCAGCCGCTTCTTTCAGTTGAGCGATGTACCTCGATTTCCGTTCGATTTTTTCCCCGTCTTTTTCTCGCAAAGTAGCTTCTCTTCCTTTTTTAATATCAGTTAATGCATCGTCGTATGCGAACACGTTCGGGTCTTCTTTCAAAGCCTTCTCGTAGATTTCCTTAGCTTCGGCGTCTCCCTTTGCTTGTGCGGCTTCTTGCTGTCGTTTAATCTCCTCGTTGTGTCGTTTTTTCGCTCTCTCTGCTTCGCTCATCGTGCCGTTTCTGTTGTCGTCGTTTTCTTCGTCGCTGCTTTCATCGTTCGCGAAAAGATTTACAAGCTTCGGCTTCTTTTTGTTTTTCGAAGAAGAAGCTTTCGCGGCGGGGTTCAAACCGTACTTCAACTTTGTCGTAAAGTCCATTCTTCTTCTTCTTCGTCGTCTTCTTCTTCTTGTTGTTATCGATGGTGTTATGTTTTGTTCATACGTGTATGTTCTTTGGGGGTGTATAAAATTTGGAGAACAATTTGAAGAGTTAGTTCGTCACTTTTCGAAAAGAGCTCTGTTTCTCTTCCTCACGAGTCCTCATCATCATCATCATCATGCGTGCGCTCTCCTCGTTGAGCGCATCCACATCGCGCGTTGCAACAAAAGCGCAAAGACGAAGAGGACAAAATTCAACAATAATGAGAGCGACGACGAATGAGAACGATGATGATGGAGACGGAAAGAGAGGAAACAACAGAGATGGAAGGACAGGAAAGAAGGGGAAGGACATCTCGCCGCTGTCTGAGTTGCAAAGATTATCAGAGGAGCAACCGCGAGAGTGGACGGAAAGTTACAACAAAATCACTTTGGACGACGAGGAGGAGGAGGAAGGAAAAGCGAAAAACAAAACCGACGAGGACGAGGACGACGAGGATGAACCAAAAACGAAATTATTGAGTGGGGAGTGGTTGGAGAACGAAAAAACCAGCGAAGCGACGGCACTGGCGAACGAAGCATTGGTCATGTTTGCTGCTTCTTTCGTACTCGGTCCTTTACTCGATCATCAACACTCTCGCTTTGACGTCTTGCATTACGCGCATCCGGTTTCTTTAGATATGAACATCATCCTAGCTCCCATTCTTCACAATCCGCTGTCCGAGCAGTTTATTAGCGTATTCTCGGGTCCTATTGGATTCTTCTTCGTCGGCGAGTCTGGAACGATCGAAACGGATTGGTGGGTAGGACCACTTTTTGGCGTAGCTGGCATAATTATGGGCTTAGGGACGACGACGCTGGATTCGATATTTCTTAGAAATGGCGTGAAAGCGCGACGCATCAAGGAAATTGAAGGTAACTTACAGCCAGTACGAACGAAAGCTTTAATAGCAAAATCTCCCGCAAAACCTGCGGGTGGATGGGAGCCTTCGTGGGGATTTACGCTTGCTTCAATATCGTTCTTCGCGTTACAATACGCCGCGTCGGGCATGCTTGCCTCGCCCGATTTTGATTTCCTCTCAGGCGGCGAGGGGCATTTACCGTACCACTCGATCGATGTTTTTTTGCTCTTATGGGCGGCAGGTGCGTGGGCGTACTTTGATAAGACATACCAAGGACTAGTCATAGCAGGTGCGGCAGCGGTTGGAGGACCAATCATCGAGATTGTCTTGATTAACGTGTTTCATCTTTACACGTATACGAATCCAGATATATTCGGTATTCCGTCGTGGATTCCGTGGGTTTACGCGTGCGGCGGACCAGCTGTTGGTAACCTTTCGCGCACAGCGAGAGGCAAATTGCGCGCATTCTTGAATTTAGCAGGACCGGTATGCAGAGTACCAATCTATGAAAGTCGACCGAGTTGGCGTCCGCCGCCGAGAGGATTCGATCCGCGCACGTTTCGCGCTTCCGGCGTGAAGAGAAACGCCGGGGATGATCAGATGAAAGGTAAATTTGTTATATTAGTAGATGGACCGGTCGATTTGACTGGAGTACAATCTTTAGATGATATAGATGCGAAGAAGATATTCGTTTCGGCTGGGAGACGATACGGTGCAGTGAGCGAGGATGATGCAAAAGATTCTTCTTCTTTTTCCTCTTCACCTTCCGGTAACGAAAAGCCGAAAATGCCTCGATTTCAACGCGTGCGAAATTTGTTCAAACGCTTTCGAAAAAACGGGAAAGGGAAGAAAGACGTCGACGAGGAAATGACAGAAGAAAAAGATGAAAAAGAAAAAGAAGCAGAAGAGCCGACGTCGAGAAAAGAGGAATCCATCGCCCAGAAATTGCCTCCGCTTTTACCGACAAAGCAGCCTCTGTTGTTGCCGGCGACGTCGTCGAATCAAAAAATTGAACAAAAGTTATTGCCTTTGGAAAAAGAAGAAAAAGTCGATGGCGCCGAGAGTGCGACGCAATCAACGAATACGAACACGAACGATGACATTAAAACGCCGAGAGAAAAAGCAATCGTTCAACCAGCACTTTCAAAGGATGAGCGCGTGTTGGATGTCAAACGAAGGATGGCGGAGGTCGAGTCTCAGATTGAAGAGTTGGAGAAGTTGAAGACTTTAAAGGTTCGATTGACGGAGATGAAAATGCAATCGGAGGATGCTTCGCCTCCGATCGGACCAAAGATTCAGCGCGCGCGCGCCAAGATTACGGAGAGCGTCCCGGAACTTTTACAACCGTCTGTAAAAAAAATGAACGAAAGCATCGATAAAGTCACGGAGAAAATAATAACATCCAATCCAAAAATTAAGGATAGTCGCGTTGTCCGTAAATTGACCAGAGAAGATAACCCGGAAGAACGGTTACGTAAGATTAAAGCGCTGAAAGAGAATTTGAAGCGCGTGCAAAAAGAAGATTTGAAGCCGGCGATAGAGATGATGACGACGAAAAAGGAAATAGGGGATGTGGAGACGAGCGCGGAAGCCGAGGAATGATATATTTTAGGTGTTCAAGGTCCAGGTCAACCGCAAAGGAGATCAGAGAAACCCCGTTTGTTGTTCGAGTCGAACTTGGTCGGAGGTTATGTCAACGTATTTGTAAAACGAATTAGGAATTCATGCATCAGAAAAAAAATACATCCGGACCACTTTTCTTTTTTGGAGCGCATGTGTAATACCGCATTTAAAAAAAACGCCTGCTTTTTTTATTCTATCTAAGCGGCGCGAATGAAGACTTAAAGATAGAATATCGTCTGCTCGCGTTGCCAAATACGAGGAGAATGTCGATGGTGCTGCTAACTTGTTGGCCTCGATGCGCGCGTTTCATCCTTTTTTCACTCTTTCTTTTAGGTGAACGAGTTGCAAGTTTCTCCTTCAACG
>Ga0233450_10002140_pt1 | contig 19651 bp, 17 predicted proteins | sample 011ome_30_FD_189956 | JGI IMG/M metagenome (GOLD analysis project Ga0233450, IMG submission 189956) | Coastal salt marsh microbial communities from the Groves Creek Marsh, Skidaway Island, Georgia - 011501CT (spades assembly) | ecosystem: Environmental > Aquatic > Marine > Intertidal zone >... | reverse complement strand
AGTAACCAGCTCGGCATCAGTACCACTGACGACACCAGTAACAGCCTGAGCAATTACTTCAACCAAATCTACTGAGACAGCCAGGCCGCCAGCAACAATGATGGAAGCTTTCTTAACTCCAGCAGTTGCATCAGCGTCAGCTGTGACATTAATAGAGATAGTTAATGTGTCACCTGCATCAGCAGCAGCAGCAGCAACAACTAATGCACGGTCATTACCACCGTCGCCATTTGTGTCGAACATCTGGATGCCAACATCTGTACCCAGTGTTGGGTCACCGAAAGTAGTGTTGTCTTTCAGAGTTAAACCCTGATCCACAACAGCAGGACCAACCGAGTAAGTTGGAATGCCACTGAAGTTCAAACCAGCAGGTAATCTGATGATTATTTCAGAATCTGCCGGAATATCTTTATCTGTTACACCAACGGTAACTCGAAGGTCATTAGCGCGGGATGTACTACCCTTGCCAACAACCGCATTATCAGTTTGTGCGTTTGGCGCTACGCCTACAGTATTACTGTAGGTATTTGCCGCAGAAGCTCCCGTACTCACGAAAGCTGCTAAAGCAAAAAGTGCCGTCGCAAAAATTTTCTTATTCATATATCAAGCTCTCCTTGAGCGCGCTCAATAAAAATTAACAGGGTGTTAACCCCAATTTCTGGTTAAAGTTTGGGGAACAACCCCGGTTAATAGCTTCTGTAATAGGCCTACGATGGCGAATAATGCCTACACGCACGCCGCATGTCAACCGTCTTTCTCAAGACTGTGACTTGTCACTCGCTATTTTTCACATTCAACGCAATAAATCAACATAATATTAGTGAAAACAGCAATTTGAGAGAGAAAGGTAAGGTTATTTGTCAGTTTGGGAAAATTTTACAACTTTGGGGGGGTAACTTTCTAAAAAATATCGTTTTTTAGATCTGAATTGCATGTTTTTTATACAGTGAGCATTCAGGGTCATTTATTGGGGGAAACTAGCCCTGAAAACGGGACATGTTTACCTTTGATTATTGCCCGTAACAAGCGTCAATTATTCCACCAGATAATCACTGATCATCTCTGTCATGATATTCACCAGATCTTTTTTCAACTGCACCTGCTCATAGACATAAAACCCTTCCGCATAGCGGGCTTCAGGGCCCAGAGTTAGCGAGCGTAAGCTGTTCATGGCCAGGGCAATGTCAATATAGCTGTTTTCATTCAACTGGCTCTCATAAAGAGTCATAACGGCCTTCTTGCTTCTTATATGGGAAGTGATATCTACCAACTGATTAACAGGACTCTGTACCAGAATCTCATAACTTACTGGTTTTATTGTATTTTGTCCCAGGTTTTGTAGCGCCTGCCAGACAATCAGCGCTGTCATCCTGTGATCCGGGTGCAGCTCAAAAACTCCGGGAAAAAAGACTGCTGCGGGACTAACGCGCTGTATTTCTTCAAAGACCTGCCTAATCGTTTGCTTGTCGCACTTCAGCTCTCTATCCCTGTTGTTCAGGAAAACCGGTTGTTCCAGCCCCAGCAATTCAGCGGCATTGCAGGCCTCCACTTTTCTGATCTCGGCAAGATTCTTCAGCTGTCCGCCCAGCGCACCATCGGTCATGACAACCAGATGCACCTGAATTCCTTTTTCAGTGGCTTTTGCCAATGTACCGCCCATACCAAAACTTTCATCATCAGCATGGGGCGCAAATACCAGCCAGGGGCCCTCATCAAGCGGAAGGGGTACATCGATATAAGGTACTATCTGATCTTCATTAATCATAAATAATCAGTATCTCCCGGCATGAACCACCACTTGTTGATTTGAGAAGCTGGTTCAGGCCCTTTCGAACAGATATTGGCAGGAATAATAATCGGTAGCTCTTTTTGCTTGGAATCATGCACAGAAAATAGCTCGGCAAAACTATCGCTATGCCAGGTAGATAATTCCGGGCATTGTTGTTGGGCACATATATTGATCACCCGCCCGATTACTGATTCAGTATCCAAAGGATTGGCCAGTATATCCATTAGCATGCATTTGCCGTTTTCCTGTTTTAAAACAATTAGCGCCTTTGGCTTTCGCGTAATTCTGCTTTCAATCAGATAAAGTGAATAGTGTTTTGTCGGATGATTCAGATAACGCCAGCTAAAATAATCCGCGTCTTTTTTACAGACATAATGTTTATTCAAGGTCTGAGCAGCTTTTTTCCACAAGCTATTTATCTTTTTCTCAACGCTGGAAAAATTCTTTTTATCCAGTTCAATTATTTTTCCTTTCAGGTATTTTTCTGTGGTCTTGACCTGCCAGCTTGCTTCCCACATTTTGCCGACCGGCGCAAAAAGAGACAGTTTTTCTGACAAGCCCATCGCTCTCCCACTAGGGAAACCATAAGCCAGCAGAAAGGGGTTTTTATAGCCAACAAAACTTTCCAGAAAATATTTTGCAGACAGATAAAAAGGGCTGGCACTTCTAACCGTATTTCTTACGGCAGGATCCACCATAAGATCGGTGATTTGAATGGCTGTGCTTTCTTTGCCATCTAGCAACACCTGCGAACCTACGCCGCCATAATGCGCTACCAGCTCTTCATTTTTATAGACAACGATTTCGCGACTACAGGGGCGGTCATATTTCCAGCGCCAATGTTCTGCTGTCATTTCCTGCTGAAATATTTTTTTGAATAAATTGCAAACTGCCGGTGCGTCTTCTTTAGTAGCAATACGAACAACAAACCCTGATGCCGAGGTTGTTGTGGATTTATTTGGAGCATCAATCACTGCAAAAACCATCAGTCATTTGTGTTTTCCCAACGATGGGGAAAAACGACAAAGCCTCGCTCCAGACCTTTTTGCTCTACATGAATTTCAGCAGCCCGGCGAATAGTTTCATACAGATGAATCCCCTTTTCACATAGCAGGGCGATATCCAGATAATAATTTCCCCTGAGAAGGGCCAGTTGGGGGAATACCACTTTGGCAACGCCCTGACCTTTTTCATTCAGCGACAGCACCACGCCATCATGCACGCTGCCAGTACTTGATAATATTCGGCCGTCACCGCCGGAAAAAGCGATTGCTACACTGGCAAGAGGGACGCCTTCTCCGGGATCAAAAACAACGCTTATCTCAAGATCAGATTCACCACTGATCACCTTATGAACATTTCCAACTTTATCACCAACCCGTACAAGCACATCCACAATGCTCGGAATTGATTTTACGTTAGTAGATTCCACTTCCTGCTGAAACTTTTCTTTTTCCTCGTTACTGGTTTTATCCAGTGACTCTTCCTTGGGGGAAGCCATTCGAACCAGCTCACTGTACTGGGTTATGACATCCACCGGACTACCCACTTTTCTGATTTGGCCTTTTTCAAGCCAAATTACCCGATCACAAAGTGCCTCAACCTGATACATGGAATGCGAACAGAAAAGAATGGTCTTGCCCGCATCCTTGAAATCCATGATGCGGTCAAATGACTTTCTGGAAAAGGCGCCATCGCCAACGGAGAGCGCTTCATCAATAATCAGAATTTCAGGGTCTATGTGTGTAGCAATAGAAAAAGCCAACCGAACAAACATGCCGCTTGAATAGGTTTTTACCGGGCGTTCTATAAAATCACCGATTTCAGCAAAGGCTACAATTTCATCATAAATAACGGCTATTTCTTTTTTACTTAAACCCTGAATAGCGCAACTCAAATATACATTTTCAGCCCCTGTCATATCGGGGTGAAAACTTGCGCCCAATTCCAGCAACGCAGCGATACGACCATTAATTTGTATTTCACCTGTAGAAGGGATGATGGTTTTCGCCAGTACTTTCAGCAGGGTACTTTTCCCCGCACCATTCTGTCCGATCACTCCCAGCACTTCCCCTTTAGCTACTTCAAAAGAAACTGGTTTCAGTGCATGAATTTGTTGATAGCGCGGATTCCCGGTAAGAATTTCTTTTATACGATCAATTTCTTTTTCATAGTATTTATAGAATTTCGATACGTCCTTTAGAGAGATGGCAGCATTTGTCATGACAGCACCTCACGGATATGTGGAATACTGCGACGAAACACCAGCCAGGATGGGCCCAACAGTAAAAACCAGATAAGAAAAGGACGGCCCAGGTTTAACCAGGAATACTCACTACCCTGCACCAGACCATGAATTACTGCCATTAAATCGGAAAACGGATTCAACCAGATAAACTGTCTGAAGCCTTCCGGTAGCATGGTGGGAAAGTACAGAATGGGTGTTAGAAACATGGTGATCATTAAGAGGAACGGAATCGCCTGGGTAAAATCCTTGATAAACAAACCCAGCACCGGCAACAAAAAACAAAGAGGCAACAACCAAAGCATTAACATTGGCATTACCAGCAAGGAGAACATGGCTTTTTCAGGTCCCGCCAACAGTAAATTAAGGATGAAATAAACTGCACCAAACACCAGACAGGGAATTGTCATAATAAGCAGAGGAAGTATTTCCAACGGGAACGGGTTCCTTCTATATAGCGGACTGAACTCCCGGAACATCATGGTGGAACGGGTAAGGATTTCAGCAATGCATAGCCAGGGAACCATCCCCGATAATAAATATTCCAGATAATCAGGCCCACGATTGGCGCGCATGGCAAACACGATGTCAAAAAGAAACCAGTAACCCAGCACCTGCAGTGTAGGCTGAACCAGAGGCCATAGTTTGCCCAACACAGTGCCCGAGGTTCTGTTAACCATATCCCGCTTCACCAGAATAGAATACAGGGACCGGTTTTCATAAACCGACCTGAATGGCGTCAAAAGGCCATCAGTGACATTCCTGAAATACGCTCGGATCAAATTCACTCCAGAAACTCATCATCAATTCGCACCAGAGGGCGCACGGGTATAGTTTGATAGGGGTTCACTTTTAATATTGTCGGCCTTGAGGTAGCAGAAGAAATAGAAACAATCTCGGCAAATGCTGTAGTGCTCACATCCACTTCTATCAGCTCATCGTCTTCAAAAGGGTATTCTTCTGACACCTGTTTCTTATAGGCGAGTATTGTATAGAAATTACTGGTTCTCCGGGAATTTAGCCAGGGTCTCAACTCTGCCATGTTTTCAGCCGGGACTATTTGTGCAATATCTCCATTACCTCTGAATTCATTGTTTTGCCTGAAGGCGAGAATTTCACCGATCAACTCATCATCGAGTCCGGGAAGTAACTGCATGGCCTCAACAGTAGCCAGGTTGAGATTAATCAGCTCTTCATCTGTATAAAGTGTAAATGCGGCATTCAGGTCAATATCAGCGAATACTTCATCAAATCCTCTTATATGCAGAATCTCCTCTACGGTTTCCAGCTTGCCATTGCGGGGAATGAAGGGAGTATCAAGCGATTCATAATATTCTGCTTCCGCACCATTAATGCCGGCATTATTATTAAGGTCTACCCAATCGCCCCACGCCGCAATCAGCTCATCAATTTCAGTGTCAGCATCTTCACCCAACAGTTTTTCAAGTAATGCCCGCATTCTGGGACGACCGATTTCCCGCAAATTAATTTTACCTGCATGATCATAAATTCTTACTGCGATTCCTTCTCTGGCAGGGTAATTAAGCTCCAGAAGCTGGCCATTAAATTTAAATAACGGATTTCTGTTTATTTCATCAAGATCATCCAGACTTTCCGGTGGCCGTGGCATGCGTTCGAGCATTAGCTCCATCTCACCCTGATTAATTGCAGAGATGACAGCAGCCCAGTCATTAAGCTCTTCCTGATGATACAGGGCAGCCCTGGAAGATAGTCTTATCTGTCCGGCAATTACTGTTATAAGGATGGTAAGCAGGATGATTGTCCATAAAGTGACGACAATCACAGACCCGCGCTGCCTTGCTTTAATCATATTGGCGGTATGGTTGCTTGTATATCTTCATGTTTATTTGACTTAATCGACGCAAGAATCTCTATTGGCTCTTCGTTGCGTGAATCATCAATGGGAGTAAAAACAATATGCACGGCGATGGGCAAACTTTGCATTTCATCCCCCAGCCATTCATCAAGCCATTCTTTTTCATCTTGATTTCTTTGTACAAGATAACGAAATACAGCGGTGAAATTTGGCAGAATAGTGGTGGGCTCCAGTTCCTCAAAACGACTATCAGGGTTGTCACTGAAAGCCGGCGTTAAGGTCAGCTGAATGCCATCCTGTAAATCCGAAACCAGTCGCCAGGCTGTTAATCCGGTTCGACGCTGGGGTGATACCGTGGAAATCCAGCGCATTTCATTTTCGTCACCATAGAAATAGACAAAGCGTGCCAGTCTGTCAGGGTCAATATAGCTGTGAGGAAATGCCGCGAACAGCGCTCTTTCAATCTGCAGCAATACCAGAGACTGGTCCAGCGTTTCATCAAGTACCGACGTTTCATTCTGCCAGTCATTAACAACTGAGTAGAGCCCGGCGCTCAACATACCCAACAACATTGCCGTCAATGTCATCGACAACATTATCTCAAGCAGGGTAAATCCGGATTGTTTTTTTGCTTGATGCATAAAAATCTATTCCGGTAATTCCAGTTCAATCCAGTAACTGCCGGAAGTAATTAACTCGCCAAATTCATCAATAACTTCATACTGCCTCAGTGCGCCGGTGGTGGCCTGGGTCTTTCTGCTGGGAACGGCCAGCTCATAGCCTGAATCAATAAAAAGATCCTCATTCTCGAAATTTATATACACCTCGCCCAGATCATCATTTAGCTGGGAATAATTGATCCGGCTTCTGGCCTGCATGGTTTTGACCAGCGATTCTTCAGCACGCCAGGCGAGCCTTTTATTGCCCGCAATCACGCCGAAAAGACTGCCCATTGCCATGCCGGTAATCGTCATTGCTACCATCACTTCAAGCAGGGTAAATCCCCTGATGCGACAACGGGATGACCTGACACCGGTTGTAATTTTTTCCGTCCTCGTCATGATCAAAAAGCTTCCTCGATCTCCTCGCCGGGATAATAAATACTTACCCTTCCCGTAATAGGATCAACCTGAACACTGCCGCTCAAATCGGCCATTGAAAAATTAAGAATGCCGCCGGTGCTGCCCCCCTGCGGGAAAAATATTATCTCAATGATATCCAGAACTTCAGGCTCTTCATTAATATCAGCCTGAAATGAAATCTCAGCCTCATATTGTTCAAGTATGGGAACCCCAGCTTGCTGGATAATTTCCCCTCTGCTTTCAGGGTAGTCGGGATCTTCAGGATCCATCTGAAAAAGCGTGACCACCTGGGGCGCCCCCTTAACAATGGCGATTCTGCGCGCGTAGTTAAAGGCTGAGGCGGTTTGTCTGATCTGGGCCGCCAGAACATTACTTTCGGTGCCCGTTATGCTGGGAATAATAATCGCTGAGGCAAGAACAATAATGCTCAGGACGATGAGAAGCTCAAGCAGTGTGAACCCTTGTTGTTTCATCGCCCTTGACTGCAGGGTATGAGAATTAGCTCCCGATATCGGCGTCATCACCTTCGCCGCCCGGCACACCATCGGCACCATAGGAAATCAGCGTGAAATCCCTGCCGCTCGCTTCATAATGATAGGCATTGTCCCAGGGATCCAGTGGCACTTCATTGTCCCTGATGTAAGGCCCGTTCCAGCGCTGGCTGCCGCTGTCATTTTCAACAAGCCCCCTCAAGCTGTCAGGATAACTACCAACGTCCAGTCGATAGGTATCCAGAGCAGATTGAAGATTGCTGATTTGGGAAGCTGCCGTTGTGCGCTGCCCTTTACTCAGGTTGCCAAACAGGGCGGGGCCTACCAGCGCCGCAAGCATACCCAGAATAGCCATGACAACCAATAGCTCAATAAGGGTAAATCCACTTCGTTTCTTCATGATTTTGCTCCAGATACTTCGCTACTATTGTGCAAATAAATTCTATAATTTTCCTGACTGGCTATAAGCCAGCTTCATCAAAAAGTGCAGCAACATTGTCAAAACTTTCTCGGAATTGCTGCATCAATTCGGTATCGCGCTCATCACCGTTAATAATCTGGGGTCTGAGTATGACAAACAACTCACGTCTTACAGAGCGATTTTGCTGATAGGAAAATAATGCTCCCAGTACCGGAACCCTTTGTAGACCAGGTATCCCGGTGTTCAGGTCAGTATCATCTTCCTGTATCAAGCCCCCCAGGGTAATGGTTGATTGATCCGCGACAACGGCTGTTGTAGTGATCTCCTGGTTGGAAAAAATAGGATTGCCCTGAACACCACCGGCACCATCTTCTATGGATGACAGGCTCTGGAAAATTTCCAGATTGATAAAACCATCGTCATTAATATGCGGCGTGATAGTTAATACTATACCGACATCCCGATAGGCAACGTTCGATGTCACCGCACCCTGACCGGTAATGGTCTGACCCTGATCAATCGGTACTGATTGACCTACTTTTATCTCTCCTTCCTGGTTATTGGTGGCCAGAATAGTCGGACGAGCCAGCAGTCGAACTTCATTATCCTGAGAGATGGCATTCAAGGTCGCATCAATAATGGAGGTACCATCATTAAAGGTTCGGGACATCACCAGACCAGAGCCCACAGCGGCTGATCCATTGCCCTGAATTAATCCGGCGGCAGGAAGAAACCTGGAGCTTACTACGCCGGTGTTGGCATTCTCGGAAATACGCACCCAGTCAACACCGAATTCATTATCATCGGTCAGGGTGACCTGGCCGATAACGGCATTGATCAACACCTGGGGTGGAACAGTGTCCAGGTTATTAATGGTCGTTAACAGTTGTCGGTAATCTCTTGGTGTACTGCGCACCAGCAAACTATTGGTATCCTCGTCCGCCACAATAGTAACGGTAATATTTGCAGAAACGACGCCCTCCTGTGCGGGGGCTGCAGTCTCTTCAGGCGCATCGTCAGCAACCCCGCCTTCACTGGCGCTGGAGTCTGCTTCTATTTCTGTAGCAACAGCAATGCGGGTTTCTTCATTTTGCTGAAATACATTGGTCAGTGTCTGCGCCAGTGTTGTGGCGCTGAGATTTTTAACCTTGTAGAAAAATAACTGTTCAACCTGTTCCTGGCTTTCTGCATCCAGCAGTCGCACCCAGCGCGTCACTTCTTCAAAGCCACGATTGGCTGGCGCCAGTACCAATACAGAATTTATTCGCTCCAGACCGAGAACCTGGTACGACGATTGTTCACCATCAATTAATGTAAGAATATTGGTAAGCTCCTGCGCTACTTCAGCAGCTTGTGAATTAAGCAATTCATACAGTTGAATGCCCTGATTCTGGAACGGATCATCATCTATAATGGCAAGCAGTGCATTAACCCTCTGTAACTGCTGTGGACTCCCACTTAAGCCAATCAGATTAGCCTGCCCGAGGCTGACAATAGTGCCATCCGGCTGGAGCATTGGTGTTAATAACTGAACCGCTGTTTCCACAGAAATGTAGGTTAGCGGGGTGACCTGAAGTACTTCTGAGGAAGTGGCATCATTGAGCCAGGCAGGCATAACTATTTCTACCGGGATAGCTGAATTGTCTTTCATGAAGCGGTAAATATTTCCAGCCTGCTCTATGGTAACGCCTGCATTACTTGCCAGCATTCGCATCAAAGGCCACAGATCTTCATACTGCAAGGGATTGTCAGGCGATGAACGCAAGCTGACCTTGTCATCGATAGTTGGATCTATAACCATATTAATCTGTAATTGATCTCCCAGCTGCTCAAACACCAGACGCAGATCTTCCTGCTCATAGTTCAGCTCAACCGTAGTGCCTTCGGGTACTTCAACTTGCGGGCGATCCTCAACAAACCTGCCCAGCTGAATAACCCTGCCAGTACGGTTTATACCCGGATCATCCTGTTCTCCTGCCTCACCCTGTGATGAGCTGGAGCTATCTACCGGGATGACATTTCGATTACCAGAGGATGAACTGTCATCCTGCCGGGAAATTTCAGCACGGGAATCTGAAGCAGATGCAGCGCTTCGTCTTTCCTGCATCGTGGCACAGGAAGATAAAAGAACAGACAAAACCACCAAAAGGCTTATCTTCCTCAATGAATAAAAATCTGAACAAGCTTTGTAATTCACTCTTAACTCCAGTTAAAAATCTACCGTATTCATGCTGAACACTGCTGACAGCATGACTATAATTATTCCACCTACGGCGATACCCAGTAACAATATAAGGGCAGGCTGTAATGCACTGACCAGCCGTGACACATCGTCTCTAACGTTGGCATCAAATGTTTTTGCCAGCTTTTTCAAAATGGGGCCAGTTCTTCCCGATTCTTCCCCAACCGTGACCAGCTGATGTAACAAGACTGGAAACATACCTGTCTTTTCAAGTGATATCCCAAGACCGGCACCACTGCGAACATCCTCTTCTACGACCTCAAGGTGATGAATCAGTTCCTCATTACTTATTACTTCACGGGCAACTCTCAAGCCTCTGATGAGTGGAATTCCTGCTCCCAGCAAGGCACCAAGAGTTCTGGAAAAAATTGCCACATCGCGATTTAGCAATAATTTTCCCGCAATGGGTAAGCGCAACATAAAGGCATCTTTTTGCCTTTTTCTTTGTTTATCTGCAGCAAGCCAGCGCCACCAGTAAATAATCCCGAAAACCACCGGCACAACTAGCCAGCCAAAATTTTGCAACCCCGAACTCAGGTTCAATAAAAATTCTGCTGACGGCGGTATCTCCGAGCCCACGTCTTCAAACATGGCGGTAAATTGAGGTACCACATAGACCAATAATAAAACTACCGATATCAGGCCGGTGATCAGTAACACCATCGGATAAGTCAAAGCTGAAATAATCTGCTTTTTGGTTTCCTCTGCAGTTTCCAGAAAATTACCCAAATCCGGTAGCAACTGGTCAAGAATGCCGCCTGTCTCGCCAGCTCTTATAATGTTGATATAAAGTTTTGAAAAAACATCCGGCCTGGATTCCATGGCATCTGCCAGACTCTTTCCTTCCTTAACATCCCGTCGTAATGAAACCACCAGACGTTTCATATGTTCTTTTGCGGTAATGCCTTCCAGTAGTTGCAGCGCCTTGTCTATCGGAATACGGGCTTCTACCAGAGTGGTAAGACCGCTGGTAAAGTCTACAAGGTCAGCGGTACCAATTTTTTTACCACCCGAACGTTTCAGGCTTTGCCTGGACGTCGAATTGAGCTTTACCGGTACCAGCTTCCTGGCCTGCAACATGGCTATGGCTTCACGTTCAGATTCCGCACTGAGCTGACCATTGGTTATATTTCCCTGGGCATCACAGGCCTGATACTGGTAATAATTAACACTCATATAGCGCGGGTCACCCTGACCACTTCTTCAGGGGTCGTCATTCCGGATCTAAGTTTTTCAAGAGCATCTTCGCGCAGGGTTTTCATCCCCTCCTTGACACCCTGTTTTCTGATTACATTGGCATCTGCACCACTGGTGATCAAATGCCTGATTTCATCAGACATTAATAAAAGTTCATAAAGACCAACTCTGCCCCGATAGCCCGTATCGCCACAACGTTCGCAGCCCTTACCGCGTTTTATGGAAGGGTAATCTTCTTTTTTCACATCAAGGACATTGGCCTCATCATCAGTCAACGACGTGTCTTCCACGCAATCGGTACAAATCCTGCGTACCAGACGCTGGGCCTGGATGCCCAGCAAACTTGAACTGATGAGATAGCTTTCAACCCCCATATCCTGCATTCGGGTTACTGCACCCGCGGCATCATTGGTATGCAAGGTAGAAAATACAAGGTGCCCGGTAAGGGCAGACTCAATAGCAATTTCTGCCGTTTCATGATCACGAATTTCACCAATCATAAGTATGTCCGGATCCTGGCGCACAATGGAGCGCAGTCCTGAAGCAAAGTCGAGACCGATCTTGGAATTCACCTGTATCTGGGTGATTCCATCAAGCTGGTATTCCACCGGATCTTCAACGGTAATTATTTTTTGTCTTTCATTGTGAATTTTTTCCAGCGTGCCATACAAGGTGGTGGTTTTTCCGCTACCGGTTGGACCAGTAATGAGGATAAGCCCATGGGGCTGGGAAATTACCCGGGAATAGTCCTGCAGAATTTTCTCCGGCATCCCCAGCTCGGAAAGCTCAATATTCAAATCGCTACGGTCAAGGATACGCAGTACTACCGACTCTCCCAGCACACCCGGCAAGGTAGACACACGCATGTCGAGATCGCGATCACCGACGCGATAGTCAATTCTTCCGTCCTGAGGCAAACGCTTTTCACCGATATCAAGTTTAGCCATGAGCTTCAGGCGCGAAGCAACCGCAGACTGAATTTTTATTGGCAGTTTTTCGATGCGTGTCATGATGCCATCCACGCGACAACGCACCTCCAGAAAATGTTCCGTAGGCTCAAAGTGGATGTCACTGGCATTTAAATCCAACGCACGGGCAAACAAATGGTTTACCAGGCGGATTATCGGCGCCTCGGAATCCATGTCAGAAAAAGCATCATCATCGCCAAAGCCGGAAACAAAGGCATCATCAGCATCGGCAATCTCTGGCGACAGTTCCGCACGCCAATGCTTGGTAAGGCGGGCCACTTCATCTGTGTTGCCAATGCGAAAAAGTACCTGTTCGCCAATCACGAACCTGACCTTTGCCCGGCTCTCAATGCTCGGTAACTTATTGCATACCAGCTCCCAGGAATCTTTAAAATTCTGTGCAGGAGCCATCCCTTCCGGTTCCAGAAGCTGGCTAAAAACAGGTAATGTCAGTTGTGTATTTTCCATCTACCTAAACCATTAACGTGCAGTAAATATTCGTTTAACCATCTATCAATTACAGCTTATCAATACCAGCCATCAGAGGGTTTTACTGAAACCAGTAACCGTTATAGAGCCGGTATACTGTCTACGATTACGATTGATACTGAATTCTGTTACATGCAATCTGGGTCTAGAATTTTCCAGTAAATCCAGAAATTGAAGAATTGAGCCCTGTTGTTCGATCACAAAATCCATTTCCTGGGTTATCAAGAGCCAGCCTTCGGTCTCGGCAACTCTAGGCGTGTTGTAGGAGCGCGGCAATACTCCTGCTTCTTCAACAGCCTGGCGTAATTGGCGCTGTACGCTGGTACCAATTAAATTTGGATCCTGACCAGTAAATGTCCAGCTTGCCAGAGCTGCCACTTCTTCACGCCTTGCCGCTTCGTCATCCTTGATAAATGGCGCTTCTTCCATCAAGGATCGCATACGGGCAATACGCTGTTCCAGAAACTCAATTTCCTGCAGGTCTTCATTGTAGGATTCCTTTAATAATGGAATGACTCTTACAATAACCACCAGCAGAAATAAAATTGCTGCAAACGCGATCAGTTTTTTATCGTTATTCTTCATGTTTATCTGAATATGGCCTTCATTATTCTTTCTACCGCCCCTGGGAAATTACCGGGTATTTTTCTTCATAGGCTTCAAAATCTGTGCTGCTCAGGTTCATACGAATTCCAAATTGAGCCCCGCCACCTCGAGTATTGGTACTCTGGGCTACGTTGAAAAACTCTTCCCTTTGCGCCAGCAATTCCACCAGATAAGCCGGATCATCGGTTGATCCACTAATATCAATCACCCCCTTATTCATGGAGAAAGACGTCAGTGAGCTTTGCACAACATCGTTCAGGGAGATCAAAACCTGCGCTACTTTTTGGTCAGGATATTCTTCAAGCGCACCCCATTCCTCATCCATATCAAAGATAGAGGCCTGCAGGCTTCTCGGCTCAATAGACATTTCTTCAACACGGGCAAGTTCAGCCTGTAAATCACGCAATGTCATCCAGTTTGCTATAAATGGTGCGAACAGCATTAGAACAATGCCTGCCGCTATAGCCAGGGCCGCTTTACTCTTTCTGGCGAAACTAATTTTCTTTTCTTCTTCAATAGCGCCGGCAGGAAGAAAGCAGTAATCAACAACCGGGCTGACCCTCTGCCGAATGGCACTCCAATCATCCAGAGAGCTCACATTTTGAACAGCATCTGCTTTTAACTGACTGGTCTCGATATCCCATTGCTTGGCAAAAACGTCCTGCTCCAGGTCTGCCTTGTTGACAGTCAACAAACGCCGGATGGTATTCCCGGTGATTTGTAATAATGAAACATTACTCCCCTCCTCATCATTGATGAGAATACTTCTGTCTTCATCTTCAGTATTTTCAAGTAATGCCAGCGAACGCGGCATAATGGCGCTGAGGAACATGCCCTGCTCTTCAAAGGCGCGAAACAAACGATTTATCTGTTTTTCGCTAAACCATAAGGCCACTCCCTCCGGCTTACTCGCATTCACCGCAAGCAGGAGTTTTTCATCATAGGCGGGGATAAGAGTGTGGGACTGCAATTCCAATGCCGAACGAATCATTTTCTCGCCCATAACCTGCATCTGGTATGACGTGGTGGCAAACTCGGTAGTAGGTAGCATCAGCAGAATATGGCGATTATCCTGGCCCGCGGGCAGCAGGCGTCTGGCGGCTCTCGCCAAGGCCAGCTCTTGCGCCTCATCTGCGGCATTTGTCACTTCTTCCGTTTTGCCGTTTTCCGTGTTTATCAGCGTATGGTCAAAAAGCAACAGGCTCGCATCCACTCGTTTTAGCGTTTCCCTGTTACGCCCGGAGGGGAGCAATGACTGCGCTTTCAAGCCCAGTTCCCGAAACGGGAGTTTGTCAAACAGTGGTATAGCCAGCTTCATAATTTCTACTGAGGGTTATATCGTAAGTATTAATCTAAAACCTTGAATTATAGGTTATTTTTCAGCCTCTCCCTAGTAATTGCTATGCTTTACAGGCAAATCAGGGCTGCGAGTGTGTACTATGACAACGAGGCTCACTAAAAAGTTTATTCTTTTTGTGAATATTTTGCGGTAAGCATCTAAATTTACTGGAAATTTAGTCAAAATGTGACACAAGCCCGGGTTTTGTGGCGCGCCCATAAAAAAACGCCCATACCGGATAAGTATGGGCGTCCTGTTTCTGTGCTAAACAGAGGAATTAACTGCTGGGTTTTTCCTTCTGTACCAGAAAATCAACAATCTTCAAAAGTTCAGTTTGAGTGGGAACTGGCCCGCCTACAGTAACCAGGTATTTACCGTTAACTACCATGCTTGGCACGCCACGAACACCATAGTCTCTCATGCGTGTGCCGGCGCGCTTGACGGCGCTGGAAACTGAAAAGGATTTCCAGGCTTTGTCAAACGCATCAGGGGCAACCCCTGCACCGACAAACATATCCCTAACGGCTTCTTCCGATTGCAGGTAGTTGCGACGCTGGTGAATTTCAGAAAACGCTATCGGATGAATGGTTTCTGAAACACCAAGTGCTTCTGCAGCGTAATAAATCTGCGCGTGTATTTCCATGGTGCCATTCCACATACCCGGGCTGCGGACGAAAGCAACGTCAGAAGGCAGCTTTTCTTCCCAACTGGTTATCAGTGGCTCAAATGCATAGCAGTGCGGACAGCCATACCAGAAGATTTCAGACACTTCGACCTTGTTCGGGTCTGATGTTCTGACCGGATCGGCAATGACTTCATAGTGAGTACCTTCAACATACAAGGCTGGTTGAGCCATAGCCGTTGCGGCTACATTCAGGGCCAGTACAAACATCATCAGTAATTTAGTGGTTAACTTCATTGGGTCTCTCTCCCTCGGTGTATTCCTGCGTGATCAGTATTTCAAAATAAATTATCGATACTGCCTATGTTATAACCTTTATAAACTTTCAAGACATGGATAGAAAGGCTGTTTCGCTATTTTTCCTTATTATGCCACGCTCATTCTTCCAGAGTATTCTTTACTGGAGTATTGTTTAAAGCGCCTTAACTACAGCTGAATTAGCGCAATCCAGAGACATAGGAAGCCAGTGCAGCAATTTCTTCGTCACTTAAGCGCGCGGCAATACTTCGCATTACTTCAGCATCATCGTTATTACGCATACCAGACCTGAACGCCTTGAGTTGCAATTCAGTATAGGCAGGGTCTTGTCCGCTCAATGCCGGATAGCCAGCAGATGAGAGACCTTCCCCATTTGGCGAATGACAGGCAGAACAGGCCGCTGCGCCAATTTCAGCAATACCGGCCCTGTACAGGGCCTCGCCAAGGGCAACTTTTTCTGGTTCTGCCGCACCTTGCGCCAGGGGCTGGGAGGCATAATAAGCAGCGACATCGGCCATGTCCTGATCGTTAAGTGCATTCAGCATGCCGGTCATCAAGGGCGCCGCTCTGACACCAGTTTTGATGTCATACATTTGTTTTAAAAGGTATTTTTCTGTCTGTCCGCCAATTTTAGGGACATTTGGAAGCGTACTCATATTGCCATCGGAGCCATGACAAGCCAGACAAACAGTGATTTTCTCTGCGCCAGCAGCAGCATCGCCCTGGGCAAAAACCTGCACACTACCCAACAAGGCCATAAAAACAATGGCGGCTGCTGATACTGTGCCCGAAACAAAAGTACTTACAAAGCTAGTGGTATTTACTGCGGTATTCTTCATTCTCAGTTTCCAGTCGGGACGTTTAGTTACTTCTATTTATACTTACTGTTATCTATATTTACTGTAATTTTCGGCATTTCGATCAATGCCAAATGTCAAAAATTCAAAGCGACAGGCTAATTATCGTTTGTGCCCTGTTTCCAGAACAAGCATTACAGCTAAAATCTTATAAACTACTCATTCGTTAATCAGTGCTGTTACAATCCACAGCCGATAAAAGCCGCGCGATTATACCTTAAGCCATCACCTAACCCCAAACAGAATGCCAGACTATGAAAGCTGATCCGCAGGCCAACCGACTAGACTTCACCGGCACCCGTTTTTTACAGAGCGCCAGCACCTTATCGCAGTGCCCGCAAGACAATGCTGATGAGGTAGCTTTTGTCGGGCGCTCCAATGCGGGTAAATCCAGCGCAATCAATACATTGACAGACCAAACCAAGCTGGCCAGAACCAGTAAAACCCCGGGGCGCACGCAATTACTCAATTTCTTCCAGGTAGCCGAGGGTAAGTTTCTGGTCGATCTGCCCGGCTTTGGCTATGCCAAAGTGCCTCCGGAGGTTAAAGCCAAATGGCAAAAACAACTGGAAGCCTATCTCAGAGAACGTAAGTCATTACGCGGACTGGTCTTGTTGATGGATTGCCGCCACCCCCTCAAGGATTTTGATCGAATGATGATAGAGTGGTGTGCCCAGGCGCCAATGTCAGTGCATATACTGCTGACAAAAAGCGACAAATTGAAGTCCGGAGCCAAGCAAAAAGCCCTTCTTGAAACCCGACGAGCACTGGCTGGTTACGGGGATATGATCACAATTCAGCTGTTTTCAGCTCTTAATCATGAGGGCGCAGGCGCTCTGAAAGGGCGACTACAATCCTGGTTATGCCCTCCAGTCCTTGAGACAGATGAAGAAGTTGAAGCAGTTGAAGCAGCTTCAGGAAACGTGAATATCGAGAATATAAAGTCCCCAAATTAAAAGGGCCCTAACTGTAGGAGAAACAGTTAGGGCCCAACGCGCTCCTATTAACCAGGAGATATATCTTCTTTCAGCAAGAAGGAAAAATCGGGGAGAAAACCTTCCTGCTGTATTAATTGACCCGCTGTTTTTCCATTAGTTCAAAAAAGGTGAAAAAATAATTAAATATTTTTCCTGTTCGGGCAGAGACACAGAAAAAAGCAGCCCCAGATATACTAATGAGCAGTATTCCAGTCTTTACCGGAACCCAAATCTACCACCAAAGGCACATTCAGTGACGCTGATGACACCATGCGAAATCTGACACCTTCAGCCAGTAATTCAAGATCCTGTTCTGCCACCTCAAACACCAGTTCATCATGCACCTGCATGATCATCATCGCGTCAAGTTTGGCTACTTTAAGCCAATGATCTATGTCCACCATTGCCTGCTTGATAATATCTGCGGCGGTTCCCTGCATTGGGGCATTGATCGCGGTTCTTTCCGCCGCCTTACGTAACATGCCATTGCTGGCCTTGATATCCGGCAGATACAAACGTCTTCCAAATAGCGTCTCCACATAGCCCTGCTCACTGGCCAGCATACGCGTATCATCCATATATCTGCGCACACCCGGATAGCGCTGAAAATATCGCTCCACATATTCCTGGGCTTCTGCACGTCCGATACCCAGTTGCTTGGCAAGGCCAAAAGCCGACATACCGTAAATCAAACCAAAATTAATCGCTTTTGCACTTCGTCTTTGATCCGGCTCCACGTTGTCCAGAGCAACGGAAAAAATTTCACTGGCTGTTGCCAGATGAACGTCCAGTCCTCTGGAAAATGCCTCACAGAGTCCTTCATCCCCGGAAAGATGCGCCATAATTCGCAATTCAACCTGGGAATAGTCCGCGGCTAACAGCACCTTGCCTTTTTCAGCGACGAAGGCTTGTCTGATGCGACGCCCTTCTTCGGTTCTGATGGGGATGTTTTGCAGATTTGGTTCTGTTGACGACAACCTGCCGGTGGCCGCGACGGCCTGCTGGTAATTGGTGTGTATTCGACCTGTATTTGGATTAATATCCCGCGGCAGACGATCCGTGTAAGTCGATTTCAATTTGCTCAAACTACGGTGCTCGAGAATTATTTCCGGTAACGGGTATTCCAGTGCCAATTCCTGCAACACCGGCTCCGCTGTAGAGGGCTGGCCTTTTGCTGTTTTACTGATGACCCGGTAATTCAGTTTTTCATAAAAAATTTGCTGCAGTTGTTTTGGTGACCCCAGATTAAATTCTTCCCCGGCAAGCTCGTAGGCCTTCTTTTCCAGGGTCTGAAGTTTATCTGCAATCTCTTCACTTTGCCTGGCAAGTGCTGCGGTATCCAGGCTGACGCCAGCGTCTTCCATGCGGCTTAAAACCGGAACCAGGGCGATTTCGAAATAGCGATATACCTCTGCCAGTTCGGTCGTTTGTTTTAGCTTGTTCTCCAGCACCAGGTGCAAGCGAAAACAGAAATCTGCGTTTTCCGCAGACCAGGAGGTGGCTTTTTCCAGTTCAAGCTCGGCAAAACTGATTTTTGTTCTGCCTTTTCCCAGCACTTCTTCCAGCGTCTTTTTGTCCTGCTCAAGGTAAAGCGACACCAGCCGGTCAAAAGTATGTTTGAACGCAACCGAATTCAGCACATAGGATTGCAGCATGGTGTCATAGCGTCTGCCACGCAGTGAAATTCCATAATTACTCAATACATGAGAAATTAACTTCAGGTCATGGCCGATTTTAAACAGATGTTTGTCTTCCAGAATCGGCTTTAACAGGGCAACTACTGAATCCCTTTCCAGTTGGGCCGGTGTATCCAGACCACTATGGGCCAAGGGGATATATATGGCTTTACCGGGCTCACAGCACAGGGATAGCCCTACGATTTCTGCTTCCTTGTAATGCCCGCCTTCTGTCTCAACACTGATGGCGACTCGTCCTGCTCTGGCGCTATCCGCAATAAACTCTTCCAGCAGCTCTTGTTCCAGAATACACCTGTATTCGAGCGTTTCGGGTGTGGGTATCTCAACAATCTCATCCTGCGCTTCACCTTTCGACTCCCCCCCCTGTGATTGGGCCGCCTCGACGCCTTCGCCCTCGAGCTCCTTGATCCAGGAGCGAAATTCCATTTGTTTATACAGTGCCAACAACTCGGGTTTATTCGCTTCCTCGTGAAT
>Ga0233450_10002081_pt1 | contig 20002 bp, 18 predicted proteins | sample 011ome_30_FD_189956 | JGI IMG/M metagenome (GOLD analysis project Ga0233450, IMG submission 189956) | Coastal salt marsh microbial communities from the Groves Creek Marsh, Skidaway Island, Georgia - 011501CT (spades assembly) | ecosystem: Environmental > Aquatic > Marine > Intertidal zone >... | reverse complement strand
CAAAAAAATAAAATCTGAAATTGTAAAACCTCCATTTATTAATGGTTAGAGTTCTAATTTTTGGAGGTAGTAGTTCAATTGGAGAAAATCTGTTTAAAGAACTAAATCCATTTTACGATTTACATGCAACATATTGTTACAATAATAAATTTAAAGATAATAAGAGGTACATTTATTATAATCTTGAAAATGATCCCATTCCGATTCTAACCAATTTAAAACCAGATGTTGTGATTTCTGGACTAAGAGGTAATTTTAATTTACAAGTAATTTTTTACGAACTATTAATTGGGTATTGCGAAAAAAATAAAACTAAACTCATGTTTTTGTCATCTTCAAATGTGTTTGATTCTTTTATAAATTACCCCTCATATGAAGAAGATAAAACATTTTCTAGAAGTGTCTATGGAAGATTTAACATTCACATAGAAAACAAAATCTTAAGAATGAAAAATAAAAATTGGTGTATCAATAGGTCATCAATGATATTTAGTAAAAACTCAAAAAGAATTAATGATTTAAAAGAAAATTTAAAAAAATCAATTTCTATTGAAATTTTTCCAAACCTTATAATTAATATAAATTCAGAGGAATACTTATCTAAACAAATACATTATATAATAAGTAGAAATCTTGGAGGAATTTTTCATCATGGAAGTGATGATTTAATAAACCATGAAGAATTAATCAAAATAATTTTGTCAAAATTAAATCCTACTGATTACAATTTTAAATATGTATTCACAACTAATGAAAATAGGTATTTATCTCTTCTATCAAAGTCAAATAAATTTCCAGAACATTTAAATTTTTCATTTGATTCGGTTATTTCTGAAATAACATAAAATAATTTTACAATTTTAATAGTATATTTAAAATATGGGTAGAGCGTTTGAGTTTAGAAAAGCTAGAAAAATGAAAAGATGGTCAGCAATGGCTAAAACTTTTACTAGAATTGGAAAAGATATTGTTATGGCAGTTAAAGAAGGCGGCCCGTCTTCAGAAACTAATTCGAAATTAAGAGCTGTTATTCAAAATGCAAAAGCAGCCAATATGCCTAAAGATAATATCGAAAGAGCCATAAAAAGAGCTTCTGATAAATCTACTGGAAATTTTAAGGAAATAATTTTTGAGGGTTATGGTCCTTATGGAATTGCAATAATTGTAGAAACTGCTAGCGATAATAACAATAGAACAGTTGCTAATGTTAGAAGCTATTTTAATAAATATGGCGGGAATTTAGGTACTGCAGGATCCGTCGAATTTATGTTTGATAGAGTTTGCAGCTTTAAGGTTAAAACAGAAATTGATTTAGAAGAACTTGAACTTAATTTTATTGATTTTGGTGTTGATGAAGTTATTGAAGATGAAGATGGCGTTTTACTTTTTTCATCTTTTGAGAATTACGGTGCTATACAGAAAGAACTAGAAAAACAAGAAATAGAAATAATTTCTTCTGAATTTGAAAGAATACCAAAACAAAATAAAGAGCTTGATGATGAAAAAAAAGAAGAAGTGAATATTTTACTTGAAAAAATTGAAGAGGATGACGATGTTCAAAATGTTTTTCACAACATGATCTAATTAAGAATATTCTGGAATTTTTCCTTTCATGCCAGAATAAAAATTTCTTAAATAATCAATATCATTATCTATGCTTTCAGTAAGATAGTAAGGTTTTGATATTATTATTGTTTTATTTTCAAAATCTAAACCGACAGGACAAACGGGAACATTAGCTTTTTTGGCTATATAATAAAATCCTGTTTTCCATTTATCAACTTTTTTTCTCGTGCCCTCTGGAGAAATTCCTAAAATAAATGTTTCTTTTTCTTTAAATAAATTAGATATAGTGTCGACACTATTGGTGTTACTTCCTCTGTTAACAGGAAAGCCTCCAAGCCATTCAAGAAAATATTTTAAAGGAAATTTAAATAATTCCTTTTTTCCAATGAAACTGATATTTTTTTGTTCAAATAAACTTCTAGCAAATATTGCAATGAAAAAATCAACCCAATGAGTGTGAGGAGCAGCAATTATTACACATTTTTTTGGAAAATCTGAATCACCTTTTATTTTCCACTTTAAAATTTTAAAAAAAATAAACTTCCTAATCTTCAACATCATATTTCCTTGCTTTTTCTAAGTCAGATATAGTATCTATTCCAATAGAGCTGGATGTGGTTAAAACCATTTTTATAGTTTTTCCTCTTTCTATGTATCTCAACTGTTCCAGTTTTTCAATTTTTTCCAATTCTGTAGGCTCAGAATTTGTGAATTCAATTAAGGCATTTTTTCTAAAAGCATAAACACCAACATGTTTATAATATGTAATGCTTTTATTTAGCCTATTATAGGGAATAGCACTTCTAGAAAAATAGATTGCATTACTATTAGAATCTACAATTACTTTTACAATATTTGGATCTTCCATATATGATTGGTCCTTAATTTCTTCCATTAAAGACGCTAAATCAATAGTTTTATTTTTATCATAAGTAAAAACATTTATTAGATTTTTTAAACTTTTTTTATCAACAAACGGTTCGTCTCCTTGTACATTTATAACAATATCAACTTCTAAATTTTGAGCAATCTCAGCTATTCTATCAGAACCAGAAATATGTTTTTTGCTGCTTCTTAATACATTCTTATGGAATTGTTTTAAATGATCGTAAATAACTTTTGAATCAGTAACAACATAAACATCGTCAAACAATTTTGTTTTGATAGTATTTTCAAGTGTTGTTAATATTACTGATTTTCCATTTAAATCCATCATTAACTTTCCAGGAAGTCTGGATGAATCTAACCTAGCTGGTATCATTGCAATTATTTTCAATGGTTAGGCTTTTGTTTCAAAAATACATTTAAATTTTAAAATCCAATTAAATATAAATTCTTTTCTGCTCTTGTAACTGCTGTGTAAAGCCATCTCAAATACTCAACTGTGACTCCCTCTTTGAGATAAGGTTTTTCTATAAAAACTGTCTTCCATTGACCACCTTGTGATTTGTGGCATGTTAAAGCATAGGAAAACTTTACATTCAATGCGTTAAAGAAAGGGTTTTCCTTGGTTTTAATAAATCTCTTGTATTTTGATTTAATATTTGAATAGTCTTTCTGTACTTCATTGTACAACAAATTTGATTGTTCATAAGTTACAGATGGATTGTCTGAATTTAAATTATCAAGTAATATCACAGTATCTAATAAAGGTTCATTAGCATAATCAACTAGTTTAATTTTAATTTCAGCAAACTTAAAACCGTATATCTCCTTGATTGAATAAATTTCTAATATTTCAATTATATCTCCGTTAGCAAGAAATGAAATGTTTTGATCTTCGGATGACCAAAAGTAATTATTCTTTGTTATGATTAATAAATCTCCTGTTGAAATGATGTTTTCATTGAATAATATTGTTTTTCTTATTTGTTGATTATATAGATTTGCTCGTTTATTTGATCTCACAACAATTAAAGTATTATTCAAACCAGTTTTATTGTAACTAGATTCTATTTTTTCTTGAATTTCATGTCCATCATTTAAAATTTCAACATCTTGAAATAATTTAAACTCAAAAGATAGTTCATTATTAAAGATTTTTTTTCGAATTTCAGTAGCATTTAATAGTATTCCAGAAGATTCAGATTGTCTAACTACATTACTTAATGTGAAATTCGATGATTTGACACCATGATTTTCGAATAAATATTCATGGTTTAGAGCAGGACTTGAAAGTTGTTTTACAGGAGGTAATTGAGCTACATCTCCTAAAAAAATTAATTTTGAATTCGTTTCAAAATCAACATATTTGAAAATATCAGAAAGTATAGATTTTCTATTAAATAAATCGCTCGATGAATTAGAATCTGAAATCATTGATGCCTCATCAACAATAAAGAGTATATTTTTGAGTTTATTTCTTTTTAATTTAGTTTGAAACTTTCCAAATTTGTCAACAGAGGAAAAATATATTTTTTTATGAATTGTAAAAGATTTTCTTTTTGTGTATTTAGATAAAACCTTAGCAGCTCTTCCTGTTGGAGCCAGTAAACAGACCTTATAATTTACATTACTGATATTATCTACTAAAGTTTTCATTAAGGATGTTTTTCCAGTACCTGCATATCCTTTTAGTATAAATAATTGTTTATCATTATTAGAAATTAAAAATTCACTCAAATGTATTATTGCTTTTTGCTGATCTTCAGTTACTTTAAATGAAAATTTATTTATAAGAAGTTCTGAAAATTCATTAAAATCCATTGTATTTAAGAAAATGTAATGTATTTTGGTGGTCCAAAAAAAATTGTAGTTTTGTTAAATATAATTAAATAATCAATGAAATTTATATCAAAATATAAGAGAATAATCGAATCTGTTTTATGGGTATTAATATTTGTTTTCGCATATCAAGTATATAACTCAATTAATGCTCCTATTAAGTTCAATGAAGTTAAAAATGAGAGATATTTAAAAGTAATTGATAAATTAAAAGATATTAGAAACGCCCAAATTGCATATAAAAGTGTCAATGGGGTTTATGCAGATAATTTTGATGGACTAATAAAATTTATTGATACTGCTCAATATACTCTTATTCAAAAAAGAGATTCAAGTTTCATGAAATACGACCGTGTTTACAGAATTGATATGCTACAAGAGATAGTAGTTATAGATACATTAGGATTCGCGTCAGTTAAAGATTCATTATTTGGAGATTCTGATAGATACAAAGCTATGGCTGAAGTACCTATTGAGGGTGTTGATGAAATATTTTCGATAAAGGCCGATGTTATAGATAAAAATGGATATAATGTTCCAGTTTTTGAAGTTAGAATTTCAAAAGATGCATTATTATACGACCAAAATAAAGATCTTTTAAAGCAGGAAAAGGCATTAATGTCAGTAGATGGAGTAAATGGTCCAGATCTAGTATTAGGCTCTATGACAGAGGTTAGCACCAATGGAAATTGGCCAACAACCTATGATGCAATTGCAAGAAAGTAAAAAGCTTAAACAAAGCTCAGTTCTAACTATTCTAGTTAGTTTAAAGGAAATCTCTTTTTATTTTAATAATTCTCACAATAAAAGTTTAATCGATTCAAAATTAGTTTCAATTGAAGAAAATAATGACATCTCTTCCCTATTAGACTTATTAAAAAAGACTTTAAGTGAATTTGATTTATCTAACGTTTTAAAAGTTAAATTAATATTAAACAATAAGCTTTCAACATTGGTTCCTAATGAACTATATGAAGAAAAATTAAATAAAGATTATTTAAAATATAATTGTGATTTAATTGATAATGACACAATAGCAGTAGATGAGATTATTGAATTGGATATTAAAAATATTTATGTGCCTTATGAAAACATAAATAATTTTTTAATTGAAACGTTTGGATCCTTTGATTTTTTCCATTTTTCTTCCATATTGATAAAAAAAATATATAATAAAATTTCATGTGAAAGCTGTATAAACTTTTACGTTATTCCAAAAAATGGGTTATTAAATATTATATTATTTGAAGGAAAGAGACTTATCTTTTCTAATATATTTGATTATTCATGTAAAGAAGATGTTTTATACTACATTCTTTTTGTTGTTGACAATGTTAAAAACGTTAATGAAGGATCTGAAATATGTATAATTTCAAAAAAAGAGGATATGAACGATGAAATTAATTATTTGAGTAAGTTCATTTATAATTTAAAAATAATAGATGAAAATATTCTTGAATAAAGAACTTACATTAAAATGAGAATAATTTCTGGAAATAACAGAGGGAGAAAAATTATAATTCCGAAAAAACTTTCTGTTAGACCAACAACAGATCAATCTAAAGAAGCTATTTTCAATATAATAAATAATGAATTTTTTTTTGAAGATTTAAAAGTTTTAGATTTATTCTCAGGGAGTGGAAATATAAGTTATGAATTTGCATCAAGAGGTGCAAAAGAAATATACAGTATAGATATTAATTTTAATTGCATAAAATTTATTAAAAAAACTTCAGAGCAATTAAATCTCAATCTAAAAGTAATTAAATCGGATGCTTTAAATTACTTAAATACCACAAACATAGATTTTAATATAATCTTTTTAGACCCTCCATACAGTTACACAGAAAGTGAATATTTAAAAATAATTAACAAAGTTTTTGAAAAAAATTTATTAATTAATGATGGATATATTATTGCTGAACATTCAGAAAAAATTAAGCTAGACGATCATAAAAAATTCGTGAAATCTAAAAATTATGGCGGATGTTCTTTTAGTTTTTTTAAAATATAATATCATGATATCCAGGTTATTATAATATTAAATATAAATTCATAGTTTAAATATTAAAAAAACATACTAATCGGCTTATGATCAGAAAATTTAACATCATAAACGGTGAATTTTTTTGAAGTAATACTTGAAGATTTAAATATGTAATCAATTCTCATTGGCAAAATTTCTGATCCAAAAGTTGATCCAAATCCATTCCCATTTTGAACAAATGAATCATCATAATTTTCTTCAAATTTTTTATAAATAAATGAGTATGGTGTATTGTTTAAATCGACCGATAAAATAATTGGGTGTTTACTTTTTTTTATGTGACTTAAAATTAATTCTGATTGATTGTTTTGAACTTGATATACATTTCTAGATTTATCAAATATCTCTTTAATTGATTTTTTATCAGCTTTTAGAGAAAGTATATCTAAATTATAAGATTTTAAATGGGTATTGTAAACCCTTATAGTGTCATTTTTTATTATAAGGTCTACATAAATTGCTAGTAATTTACCTTTACCATCCCTAATATCTCCTTTATCAATGATTTTTTCTTTAGAAAAAATTGCCAAACCAACATTTTCTCCATTTAAACCCAAATGAACTTCTGAATAATCTTTAAACAGGTCTATATTTTTGTTATGATACTCCTGAAAACATAAAATATCAGGATTTTTAGATTTAATGAAATTAGAGATTTTTGAAGGAATTGATTCAGAGTTTATCCAATTATAATGATTAAATAATCTTACATTATAACTCATTATTTGACTAAGATTATTGTCGCCTGAATAAGAGTTGGAATTAAATAAATAAATTGGATTTGATATTGAAATAAACAAGAACACAAGAGAAAGAATAAATCTAAAATCAAATTTTAAAATCCAGTAAATCAAAAAAAGTAAATTTAAAATGAAAAACTGAGGATAAAACACACTAATAAGAGAATAATCAGAGAGAATATCTAAATAGAAATTATTAATAATATAGCATAAAAATAAAAAAAGACATAGAATAGAATTTAATGTGAATACAAATTTTCCGAAAATCGTATTTTTTTTTGAATTCACTACTTTCCTGCTTTGAATAAAGTTTCTTTTTCTTTTTTACTTAAGCTATCGTAACCAGATTTACTTATTTTATCAAGAATTGTATCTATCTCTTTTTGATTTATTGAATTAAAATTTGTTTTTTTTCGATAAGCTCTGTAGTTCTTCGTTTTGTTTTTATTAAATCCTTTAAAAATAAAATTATAAAAGATTAATATCCATTTAGCAAAGTCTTCTCCTTTACTAATTTTATTTTGATAATAAAATCCAATAAAAGCGCCTCCAAGATGAGCTAAATGTCCTCCTGAATTTCCTGAGGGTATCTGAATTACATCAATTATGAGTAAAACAGTAGCTATATAAATAATTTTAACATCAAAGATTAACAATCTAATTTTAAAATCAGGATTGTAAGATGTCAAAAAAATAAAAACAGACATTACTCCTGCAGATGCTCCAATCATTGAAGATTTAAGATTATTAAAAGCTGGGAAAATATTGTAACTGACCAAATAAGTAAGAGATCCTGCAACAATTCCAAGCACAAAAGTTTTTATAAACTTTTCTTTACCAAATAGATTAAGCACAACTGATCCACTTATGTAAAGAATAACCATATTACCTAATAAATGCCATAAATCTGCATGAAAAAATGCGTAAGTGAAAATAGACCAGGGTTTCCATATAATTTCATTAATATCAGGAGATACATCAAAAAACTTAAGAATAGAAAACTCATCAAGCTTAAAAAGGAATAAAAAAGTATTTATGAAAAAAGGTAATATAAAACATACAACCATTACAGCAATGGTTTTTTGAAGAATATCTAAATGCCTGAACCTAATTGAAATATCACTTATCAGTCCCATCTCTTGTCATTAAATTGATTTTTTTTCCAATATAAAACCATAACTAGACCTATTAAAGCTCCTCCAATATGAGCAAAATGAGCTATTGGTCCTACAGAATATGATGAAACACCAAAAAACAAATCTATTAAAATTAATAATGGAACAAAGTATTTTGCTTTGATTGGAAACGGTAAAAACAACAGCATAAGTTTAGAGTTTGGAAATGAGAATGCAAATGCCACTAAAGTTCCATATATGGCACCAGAAGCACCTACCATGACGCTATTAAAAGAACTTATAGCGTTGTTATAATCAATCTGACTCATATAATTTAAAAGTTGCTGAGGATCGCTCAGAGATAAATTGTTCAGCTCTACAACATCATACAAATTTTTTACTTGTAGATAATATATAGCCATTTGTAAAAATGCTGCGCCAAGTCCTGATGAAATATAAAAAAATAAAAATTTTTGTCTACCCCACATTTGCTCTAAAGGAGAACCAAACATCCACAATCCAAACATGTTAAATAAAATATGAGAAGGACTACCATGCATAAACATGTGAGTCAAAAACTGAGTAATTAAAAACTTGTCATTTTCATAATAGTGCAAAGCCAGTAAATCATAGGAAAGATTACCTAAAAATTGTGAACCAAAGTAAAAAATTACATTAATTATTATTAGTTGCTTTATTGTTTCCGGGACTGATCTCATTTAAAAAAATTACTAATTTCACTTAATGATATAGATTTATGTATCAACTTTCCAAATGGACTGATTCTAGAGTCTTTACAGGCAAACAAATTATTTACCATCATTTCAATAGCCTTTTGATTTGTTTTTACATTTGTATTATATGATGAATGTTTCGAAAGAACTTTAGCTACTAAATCATTTAATGTATGACTTAATTTATTTTCACTTATGTCACCATATTCAATAAAGTCCTGAAATAGGTTATTTATGAGCTCATGATTCAAAAATGGATGAACTGCAGAAATTTCAATTAAATTATCATCAAAAACAGTAAACTTAAAACCTAAATGAATTAGAGAACTTTTTATGGATTTCAAATATTCAATCTCACTATTATCAAACTCTAGTTTTAAAGGAAATAATAAAGTTTGACTTGGATTTTTTTTGTTAGACAATTCCTTTAAAAAAACTTCATACATTATGCGTTGCTGAGCTCTTTTTTGATTAATAATCACAAGGCCTGCTCTATTTTTTGTAATTACATACCTTGAATCAAGCTGAAATGCAGGTAGAGAATCACTTAAACCCAAATTCATTTCGTCAACAACATTTAATTTATCATCACTCTCATAACTTTCAAAAACAAAATCTTTTGATTTGACATCAACAGGGTTTTTTAAATTATTAAATGGGTTAAATGCTTGATCGTATTCGACTCTTGGAATATTTGCCGATTTGTCTTTAAAACTATACGGTGTATTTAAATTAACATTACTATTAAAGTCAATTGTTGGACTAATATTAAATTGCCCTAAACTATGTTTAACTGATGAAATTAGAATAGCATATATAGATTGGTCGTTATCAAACTTTATCTCAGTTTTATTAGGATGTATATTCACATCAATAGTTTCAAGAGGAACATCAATTTTAATAAAATATGAAGGATGATAGTCGTCTAGAATCAATCCTTTATAGGCAGTTTTAATAGCGTGATGAAGATGGTTGTTTTTAATAAATCTTCCGTTAATAAAGAAAAATTGAGATGATCTTGTTTTTCTAGAATATTCAGGTTTAAAAACAAAACCTTTGATTTTAGCTATTTCAGTATTTTCTTCAACAGGAATCAATTTTTGTTCTGAAGATCTACCAAAAACTCTAATTATTCTTTCTTTGAATATCGATTTATTCAAATTAAAAAGCTCATTATCATTGTTTGTAAAGACAAAGTTTATCTTATGATTTGAAAGGGCTATTCTGTGAAATTCATCAATTATATGCTTTAGTTCAACATTATCTGATTTCAAAAAATTTCTTCTTGCAGGAATGTTGTAGAATAGGTTTTTTACAGAAATTGAGGTGCCTTTTATTGCAACAACCTCATTAAATGCAGTTTGATTTCCTCCTTCAATTTTTATTTGATTACCTAAATTACTATCCTCTAAACAGTTTGAGGTTATCGTGATTTGGCTAACTGAGGCTATACTTGATAGTGCCTCACCCCTAAAACCCATTGTTTTGAGGTTAAACAAATCTTTTGAATTAGTAATTTTCGATGTAGCATGTCTTAAACAGCACAATTTTAAATCATCTTTGTCAATACCTGATCCATTATCAATAACCTGAATTAAAGTCTTACCAGCATCTTTTATGTATAATTTAATTGTTTGAGCACCACTATCAATAGAATTTTCAAGCAATTCTTTGACTACAGATGATGGACGTTGAACAACTTCACCTGCAGCAATTTGATTTGCTACGTTTTCAGGCAGCAATTTAATTATACTCATTTTTAAAATTTAAGTAAAAATTGATAGATCGAAGTCAATTATGTAAAGAAACAATAAAACTAAAATCATAATTATAAAAATTAAAGTTTTGGAAAAACTACTATTAGATCTATTTCTATAAATTAGTCTTTCCTCACTCCATTTTGATGATATATCGTAAGAACTTCTACTTCTTTTTTGTTTTTGATAAACAGAGTCGAATTCATAGATATTATCATTCGATTTGTCCTTCAGATATCGAGGGTTATAATTAAATTTTTTGTTTTTATTAAGCTTAAATAAGTTTACTTTCAATTGATTAATGATTTAAATCAAATGTACAAAATTGAGTGTAAATTTTAGATAAATGATCAAAAGGGATTGTTTATATTTGAGACAATGAAATTTGAAAATATCCAAAAACTAAAAGATCTCATAAATACTTCTAATAATATTGTAATAATTCCTCATACAAACCCAGATGGAGACGCCTTAGGAAGTTGTTTGGCTCTAAAAGGAATATTTAATAAACTGAACAAAAATTCTTTCGTGATTAGCCCTAATAAGGCTCCAGACTTTTATAATTGGATCCCATATTTTAAAGAAATAAAATATTTTGAAGACAAGCCTAATGAATGCTCTGAAATAATTAAGGATTGTGATCTTATTTTTACTTTGGATTTTAATGATCTATCTAGAATTGGTGAATTAAGTACTAACGTGAATCAATCAAATGCCGAAATCATAATGATTGATCATCATCAAAATCCAAAAAATTATGCTGAATTAACTTTTTCATTTCCTGAAATTGGCTCAACATGTGAACTTTTATATGAAATAATTGTTTCTTTAGGTTTTGATGAACTGATCAACAATAATATTTCAACCTGCATATATTTAGGTATGTTAACAGATACTGGATCTTTTCAATACAACTCTGTATCAAGTAGAACTCATTTCATTGTTTCGAAACTTTTTGAAAAAAACATCAATCACAATGAGATATATAATAAAGTTTACAATGACTCTTCAAAAAGTAGACTTGATGTTCTAGGCTTAGCATTAAACAGTTTAACACATTTGAAAGAGTTTAATACAGTTTACATGTTTCTTAAAAGAGATGATCTTGATAATATTGGATACCAAAAAGGAGACACCGAAGGAATAGTTAATTATGGGTTATCTTTAAAAGGCGTTGTTTTTTGCGCCATCTTCATTGAGGATGTGAATTCAAAAAACTCTGTAAAAATTTCTTTTAGATCTATTGGAGATTTTGCATGTAATAAATTTGCTGAAATTAACTTTAATGGAGGTGGTCACTCAAACGCCGCAGGTGGTAAATTCGAAGGGACTTCAAATGAAGCTATCAAAAAATTTATCAAACTTTTACCAAACTATAAAAACAATTTAAAATGATTAAAAAAATCAATATAATAACAATACTTTTTTCAATTCTCTTTTCCTCATGTGTTAGCACACATCCAGACTTAAATGATGGACTTTATGCTGAATTAGAAACAAACAAGGGAGACATATTAATTAATTTAACATTCAAAGAGACACCTGTTACAGTTGCTAACTTTGTTTCATTGAGTGAAGGCAAAAATAAGGATGTAGACGATCAGTTTAAAAATAAAAAATATTATGATGGGTTAATTTTCCACAGAGTTATTGAAAATTTTATGATTCAAGGTGGAGATCCAACTGGAACTGGAAGAGGAGGTCCTGGTTACAATTTCAAAGATGAGTTCAGTAAAAATCTTTTACATGATGGGCCAGGTATATTATCTATGGCGAATTCTGGACCAAAAACAAATGGAAGTCAATTTTTTATTACACACAAAGAAACGCCATGGTTAAATGGCAAACACACAGTATTTGGCAGAGTTGTAAAAGGACAAGAAATAGTAGACTCAATTCAAAGAAATGATACAATTAGAAGTGTTTCCATAATTAGAAAAGGAAGAGAAGCAAAATCCTTTAATGCACCAAAAATTTTCTCAAATCATTTTGAAGAAGAAAAAATATTAGAAGAAAAAAAAGCAGCTGAGCTAGCAAATGTAATGAATGGCAAGAAAATAAAGCACGAAGGCGAAAAATCTTATTCCACTAGCACCGACTCTGGACTTCAGTACATCATAACTGAAAAAGGAGAAAGTAATATAAAAGTAGATGACAAAAAAATCGTAATGACAAATTATGCTGTTTACTTTGAAGATGGTTCCCTTTTGGATACTAGTATTTTAGAAATTGCAGAAGAGTACCAATCTGTAAATATTGCAAAGAAAAATGCAAATGGATATTCTCCAATTGAAGCAAGAGTTGGTCCACAAGATGCAATGATTCCTGGATTCAAGGAAGGACTTAAATTATTAAACGTTGGGGATAAAGCTACTTTATTTTTACCCTACTATTTAGCTTATGGAGAAATGGGTAGAGCTCCTCAAATTCCACCGAAATCAAATTTAATATTTGAAGTCGAAATTGTAGAATTAAAATAATTAATGATTTTTTTTTTCAAAGAAAATAGATATTTTACAACACTACTTTTATTAAGTATTTTAATTTTTTGGATAAAAAAACACAATCAATTTATTGAAGAATTTTATTCTTTAGGTCTATACCAATTAATTTCTTCAACAACACTTTATTTTGTAAACAGGTTTTCCATTTCATTTGGTGATTTACTATACATATTTATCCCATTAATAATATATAGAATTATTAAAAAAAGTAATTCTACAAGACGAGGTATCACGATATCATCAATAAATATAATTCTTACAATTTATGTATTATTTAGTTTTCAATGGGGCTTAAACTACCATAGAATTCCAATAGATGAAAAATTGGGTGATAAAAAAACTTATTCTGAGTCAGAACTTATTAAAACCACAAAACTCTTTATTAAAGAAACTAATACACTACAAAAAAATATTACATCTGATGATACTACACTTGTTAATTTTGATGACATCAATGATATTTTAGTGGAGGAATCCATAAAATCTATTAGAGATTCTGAATTTGCAGTCAATAAAAATTTAAATCTAAGAATAAAAAAATCTATTTTCAGCACTCCTCTCTCTTACATGGGTTTTGGAGGATATATCAATCCTATTACGCTTGAAGCTCATATAAATTACAATACTCCAATGTTTAACATGCCAACCACGATTAGTCACGAAATTGCTCATCAATTAGGGTATTCTGCTGAAAATGAAGCAAATTTTATTGGAATTGTATCAAGTATTAATTCAAAAAATGAATACATTAAATACAGCGGTTATGCATTAGGATTAAAATACCTACTAAATGAAGTATTTAAAAGGAATAAAAATGAATACGAGTTGTTGAGATCAACTATTAATAAAGGAGTTTTAAAAAATTATGAACACGCAAATCAAACCTGGTTAAAATTTAAAAACCCACTAGAAAAGTATTTTAAAAAATCTTATAATATTTACTTAAAAGCAAACAACCAAACTAAAGGAATTGAATCCTATAATTTGGTTGTAAACTTATTAATTAACAACTATTCTAATCCAGAATTTTAGGAGAACCTAATTTCTCAAGACTTTCTCCTAATTTATTTACTTCATTAATGAATTGGTTTATTTTAGGCTCAATTTCTTTCCATTGATTTTTTGAAATCTCAAGGCTCTTCATATGAAGTTTTGTTGGTCCGTATGAATTACCATAAAAACCTCTTTTTGAAATCGAAAGTCTTTCGAAAATTGTTGGATCTTCTTTTTCACCTATTTCTTTTTTAGATTTATTTCCATACAATAAAGATTCAATTGAATGCATTGTTTGAGTTAAATCATTGATATTTTTAATTGAGTTATTTTCTGTGTCCTCAATATATCTTAGAGCATACTTAAAAGTTGAATGTTTCTTCTTTGCTTTGTCGTAATTAGAAAGTAATTCTGATATTTTTAACTCAAAATTATTTAGCTCATCAATAAAATTATCAATTTTTCCTTCCAAAGGATTAGTTAACACATTTTCTCTTATTCGCTTTACAACAAAACTTTTTGAATTAGTTAATTGTTTTAATTGTCCATTGTATGACTCAAAAAGTTTTACACTATAATTACCTGGCTTAACAGGAAGTGAGGATTGATATCCTCTTGTGTTTAAAGTGACAGGGTTTGGTTTTGTAAGGTTCCATGAAACTCTATTAATACCTTTTTTCACTGATCCATTTACTCTATCAATTAAATTACCGTCTTTGTCTCTAATTTCTAGAAAAATATTTGGTTTTATTTCATTTTGTTCATTGTCTAAAGATTTCCATCCTGGGAATGGAACATCTTTTTTTAATTTATCTAACTCCTTTTCTTTTTTAATTCTCTTAGATTTTAAAGAAGAGTATGATTTTGGCAAATTATAGGTAAAAATAGCTCCATATGGTGGGTTTTTTGCATTGTAGTATGAAGATCCCTGGCTGGATGTTCCTGATCTAATCGGATTGTATTGTAATGCTGTTTTTACATCAAATAATAAATAATCCTTACTATTTTCTTTATTTAATTTTCTTAATGGGGAATAATCATCTAGAACATAAAACCCTCTACCAAAGGTAGCTAACACTAAATCATTTTCTCTTTTTTGAATTGCTAAATCTCTAATCGAAATTGTTGGTAATCCATTTGAAAATTTCGTCCATTTATCTCCCTGATTATTTGAAAAATATAAACCATATTCAGTAGCTAAGAAAAGTAAATTTGGATCAACATGGTCTTGAACAATTCTCCAAATCAAAGTTTCGTCTGGAAGACCATTGGTAATTGACCTCCATGATTTTCCTCCGTTGCTAGTTTTATATAACATTGGTCTATAATCTCCAAACTTATGATTATCTAATGCTACATAAGCAACTTTGTCGTTATGTAAATCGGCTTTAATGTCATTTACAAAAGAGGTCTTTGGAACATCTGGAAGTTTATCAACACTCATAGAATTCCATGACAATCCACCATCAATTGTAACATGTATTAGTCCATCATCAGTTCCAGCATATAAAATATTTTCATCAATAGGAGATTCACTTAACGATGTAATGGTATTATAAGTTGACATTGCATATATATCCCACGCTGAATCCCAACTTTGTTGTCTTCCCATAATAGGCAAGGATAATCTTTCTTCATTTTTTGTTAAATCATTTGAAATAGAAACCCAACTATCACCTCTGTCATTAGACCTCCAAACTCGTTGAGAACCAAAATATAATCTTTTAGGATCATGAGAGCTAACTAAAATTGGAGCATCCCAATTGAATCTTTCATAGTCTTCATCTAAATCAGAGAATGGCTTAATAAAAACGGCTTCACCAGTTGTTCTGTCAATTCTATGTAAATTACCCTGTTGAGACTGCGCGTAAACTATATCAGGATTTCCTGGTTCAGTGGCTGGCTGATGACCATCACCTCCAAGAAGAACAAACCAATCGCTGTTCACTATTCCATTTGATCTAAATGTTCGACTTGGTCCTCCTTGAGAATTATTATCTTGAGTTCCTCCATAAACATTGTAAAAAGGATAAGTATCATCGACGGCAAGTTTATAAAACTGAGTTAAAGGTAAATTACTTACATACTTCCATGATTTAGTATTGTCAAATGACTCGTAAATACCTCCATCAGAACCAACCAATAAATAATTAGGGTCATTCTTTTTGAATGTCATTGAATGATTATCAGAATGCTTATTTCTTTCATTCATTCTGTAAAAAGTCTTTCCACCATCATCTGACACTTGTACTCTTACATCCATTAAATAAATTTTATCAAAATGATGTGGTGAAGCTACTAGTTCCTGATAATAATGTGGACCCGTTGCTCCTGAAACTGTATCTGACATCTTTTTCCAGCTTTCCCCTCCGTTTGATGATCTGTAAACAGCACCTTTTCGTCTGTCCAACTCAATTGCTGCGTAAAGAACATCAGGATTAATTTCAGAAATAGCTAATCCAATTTTCCCTAATTTTCCACTTGGTAATCCTGTCTTTAGTTGTCTCCAACTACTCCCTCCATCTTCACTTTTAAAAATTTTAGTTCCAGGGCCTCCACCAACATAAGCTGCTACATTTCTATGTCTTTGCCAAGTTGCTGCATACATAACATCTTCATTTCTAGGGTCAACGATAACATCAGTTACTCCAGTCCATTCGTTTACTGATAATACAAGTGTCCAAGTATTTCCTCCATCTATAGATTTATAAAGTCCTCTATCTCCACCTGATGACCATAAAGGCCCTTGAGAGGCAACAAAAACAGTATTTGAATCGTTTTTATTAACAATAATTTTTGAAATATGTTCTGATTTTGGAAGTCCTTTGTTTTTCCAAGTTTTTCCACCATCTCTAGAAACAAAGACTCCTTTACCAATACCAACGTGTCTTCCCCCAACATTTTCACCTGTTCCTAACCAAATGGTATTTGTATTATTTGGATCTATTGTAATACTCCCGGTAGAATAAAAAGATTGATTATCAGTTAGTGGTTCCCATGTAGTACCTGAATTTGATGTTTTCCAGACACCGCCAGAACCGACAGCCACATACCATTCGTTTTCATTATCTGGATTAATAGCTATATCAGCAATTCTCCCTGACATAAAAGCAGGGCCTATACTTCTAAATTTAAGCCCAGAATATAAACTCTGTTCATTATCAGAACCTTTTTTAGATTTTTGTGAGAAACTGTTGTCAAAAGAAAACAATAAAAGAAACAACAGGGTATAATTTAAAATTTTGTTCATAAGCTAATTTTTTTTGGAATAAATTAAATATAATTAATAATATCAAATTTTTCATTTTAAATTTGACAAATGTCAAAAAACAAATTATTTGAATCTTTAGAAATACTTGATATCGGATCTAAAGGTCAAAGCATCGCTAAATCTAAAGATGGAATAGTTTTAATGGTGAAAAATGGAGTTCCCGGTGATATAGTGGATATCAAAACTTACAGAAAAAAGAAAAATTATTTTCTAGGGAACATCATTAATTATCGAGCTTATTCTAAGCATAGGGTTGAACCCAAATGCGAACATTTTGGTTTATGTGGTGGATGTAAATTACAAAATGTTTCATACGATTTTCAAACTAAATTAAAAGAGAATAAAATAAAACATTCTTTAAACAAACTATTTCAAAACATAAATATTGAACCAATTTTAAAGTGCAAAGATCAGTTTAATTATAGAAATAAATTAGAGTTTTCTTTTACAGATAACAAATGGCTAACTAGCAACGAAATTAAAAACTCTGATCAGAAAATTGATAGAAGAGGAATAGGATTTCATAAATCTGGAATGTGGGACAAAATAGTAGATATTGAAAAATGCTATTTACAAAAAAACCCATCAAACAAAATTAGATTAGAATTGAAAGAATTTGCTAAAAAAAACAATATTTCTTTTTATAATACTAGATTAAGAAAAGGATTATTAAGATCCATAACCATTAGAAATAGCAGTCTCAATCAATTTATGGTTTTAATTCAATTTTTTGAAGACAATAAGAAAGACATAGAACTAATAATGAGTTTTTTAAATGAATCATTTAAAGAAATTCACTCTCTTCTTTACGTTATAAATGATAAACAAAATGATAGCATATATGATAGAGAATTATTTTTATATAGTGGTAAAAAATATATAGAAGAAAAAATAGATGATTTGATTTTTAAAATTTATCCGAAATCATTTTTTCAAACCAACATTAATCAAACTAAAAAGCTATATCAAAAAATTTATGAATTTTCAGAGCTAACAGGAAATGAAATTGTTTATGATTTATATTCAGGTTTGGGAACAATCACTCAGTTTGTTGCAAAAGATGCAAAAAAGGTAATCGGAATTGAAAGTGTTGAGGAGGCTGTTATTTCTGCTAGAAATAGTGCAAAAGAAAACAATATAACTAATGTAAATTTTGAAGTAGGAGACATGAAAAAAATTTTTTCGTCGGAATTTATATCTAGACATGGTAGTTGTGATTTAATAATAACCGACCCGCCTAGAGACGGAATGCATAAAGATGTTATTAAAGAAATATTGAAGCTTAAAACTCCCAAAATAGTTTATGTAAGTTGTAACCCTTCAACACAATGTAGAGATTTAGAATTATTAAAAGATAATTATAATATAACTAAGGTTCAACCAGTGGATATGTTTCCTCACACTGATCATGTTGAAAATATTGTACTTTTGAAACTTAAATAATTATATTGAAGAATAAAATCACCTTAATCTGTTCATTTCTCTTTTTTGTGTCCTGCGAACCTGATGACATTTGTTTGTCTTCAACAGTAGATACACCAAAAATGATTTTAGGTTTTTATGATTTAAATTCCGGAAATTTAAAAGAAGTTAATAATCTTAAAATTCAAGGAAAAAATAGCGATGAGATTTATTTGTATCAAACTATAGACTCGATAGGAATTCCTTTAAAAAATCTTGAACAATTAACTATTTACAGTTTAACTAAAGACTACAATGAAAGTTCCACATCATCTGGTAACTCTGATAAATTATACATAAACTATAATTATAATTACTCTTATATAAGTAGAGCCTGTGGATTCATTACTAGCTATGATTTAGAAAATTTAATTATTGAAAAAGATACAAGTAATTGGATTTTAAATACAGAAATCATTAAAACAAATATTTCAAATGAAGAAAACATACATGTTAAAATATTTCATTAGTTTATTTCTTATTTTAAATTCATTGCATGTTTTTTCTCAAGAAGAAATCATAAAGGATAGTATTATAAAGTCTGAATATGGCCTTAAAATTGGAATTGATTTTGGAAAGCAAATAAGAATGCTTACCGAACCTGAATACAAGGGATTATCAATTTTGGGAGATTATAGATTGTATGAAAAAATTTTCTTAGTATTTGAGTTTGGAAGTGAAGATAAATTAGTTGATAACGAAGTTTTAAATTTTAACACAAAAGGAACCTTTTACAAAGTTGGAGCTAATTACAATGTTTTTAAAAACTTCAATGATTTACAAAATGAAATATTTGTTGGTTTGCGATATGGGAACTCAAAATTTGATCAACAATTAAATTCTTTTAAAATACACAACCTTGACAACTATTGGAATCAAAATTTAGTTGAGCAACAATACAATTATGATAACTTATCTGCTAGTTGGATTGAATTTGTTGTTGGTTTTAAAGCTCAGGTTATCAATAATCTTTACATGGGTTTAAACCTCAAAGTTAACCGACTTATTAGTCAAGTAGAACCTGACAACTTTAATAATCTTTTTATTCCTGGATTTAATAAAGTTTTAGAGGATAGTAATATTGGTGTTG
>Ga0233450_10002080_pt1 | contig 20008 bp, 10 predicted proteins | sample 011ome_30_FD_189956 | JGI IMG/M metagenome (GOLD analysis project Ga0233450, IMG submission 189956) | Coastal salt marsh microbial communities from the Groves Creek Marsh, Skidaway Island, Georgia - 011501CT (spades assembly) | ecosystem: Environmental > Aquatic > Marine > Intertidal zone >... | reverse complement strand
TGCATATCCTTTTCTGAGGTTAATTTGTCCTTCTTTTCGAGGAGCTCGTTTGCAAGGAAAAAAAATATCTAAAACACTCTGGATAAAAAAAAGCGCACATTTAACATCACACATAAGCTTTACCATAAAAATGAAGAAGAAAAGAAAGTTAAAGACGAGGACGACGAATACTACGAATACTAAGGGTGGTGGTGGTGGTTACGGTCGCGGAGGTGTTCTCGTCGTGGGACGTTTTTCGCTGCGCGACACGCGCGCGAGACGACAGGAATCATCATCATCATCATCATCATCATCATCATCGAAGACAAAAATACAGTTAAAGAAGATGGGACAGAAAAAAGGAGGTTTATTGTCATCTTTGCGGGACCGTCGTCGTCGTCGAAAGGAGGAGGAAGAGAATGAGGAGAAGGAGAAGGAACGAGACGAGTTTAACGTTCCTATTTTTGGAGGGAAACCGAGAATTTTTGAGCAGCGCGGCGGGTTTGATGGCATTCGTAAACTCCTACTCAGTGAGGAGGAGAAGGACAAAAAGCATCAGCGGGAGCAAAAGGTAACAACGAAGGAAGAAGAAGAAGAAGACAAAGGCAAAGAGGCTGAAAAGAAGGACGACGATTCAGACGTGAATACTACTAACACGAACGATGATGAGAATCACTCGGACGTGTTCATCGCGTACGAAAAGCACCTCACGAAATCTCAGCAACATCAAGCTCGGTTACGAAGACAATCCGAAGCGAGCGCGAACGCCTACCGACCGGGGTTGCGCAATCGAGGCGAGGATCTGTTGCCGATCACCGCGCAGAAGGCGAAAGAGATGGAGTTTCGCGAAGCCGAGTGGTTGAAATTGTATCCAGTACCGGTGACGAGGTTTACGGAGAAACGGTCGAACGATGGTCACAGGAGACCGGCGGTGATTTTGGAGTCCATCATTAGCAAAGATTATAAGCGGATTAAAACGGAATCGAGGTTTAAGCGGTTGACGAGGTTAGTCGAAGGGATTAACGTCGCTCGATGGGGATTCGAAGGCATCGAGGACGAGGAGGAAGTGAGGATTACCAAAGAGTTTTACGATTTGTCGCAGTATTACGAAACGAAGAAATCGAGGAAGGAGAAGAAGAGACGGCTGAAAGAGTTGGAGAGAAAGAAAAGGAAGGAGGAGAAGAGGCGTAACTTTGTGCCGAAAACGATCGTCCCGAGACGGTTGGCCGCGGTGATGGATTTTCGAAAACCGAAAGCGAGAACGCATCCCATACGCTTTTTGAAGAAAGATACAAACGAGGAAAAAGAAGAAGAAGAAGAAGGTGAAGGTGTTCAAATGGAAGCGGAGGCCGTATCGTCTCCTTCTTACTCGTTCACGGATGTCCTCGACACCATTCACGATTGGGTAGGCTCGAATTTGCTGAACCTTCGCGAGACGTGTCAAAATATAAACGCGAGGAAACAGGAACACATTATGGATCACATCGACGCGATAAGTACCATGCACATGCCCAAAGCCATCAGCGCACAAAAAGACATTTACAGAGACTTTTTGAGATCTCTGGATGTGTCCGTCGTACCCGCGCACGGGACTATAAAAATGTATCAGAACTTGTTCGCCGATGCGAAACGTCGCGTACAAAATCTCGTTTCGGACACGAAAGTACGAGACGAGTGGTTTCTTACGGGCGCCACAAATTTGCGTCGTGGTCGAGTGCAACAACAAAAACAAGTAGAAGTTACTCTTCCATGCGAAGATGAAGATGACGACGACGATCACGAAAGGTGCATCGTTCGTACGCTCGTTAAAGAAGCCATCGAACGCGTCGTCGAGTCGAGCGAAGCTCTCGTCCATCGCATCACACCGTTTCCAAGAACAGAACTCGCCACGAATGCCTCAGATTTAATTTGGGATGCGAGCACGTTTGAAAGCTACGCTAAGAGAACGTCGCTTTCGCCATCTTTCCCTACTGCTGCTGTTGCCGTCGTCGTGAAACCAAAAGTCACGTGGTTGGCGAAATCCAAGCGAAGCGGTCCGCGAACGCCGGGCGAACGCGGCTGGTTCCGATCCGGAAACGCCTTCGAAAACGGTTCTCAAGATGCTCAGCAAAGATGGCGACATCCGAATCCAGAGATAGAATCACGACCGCGCGAATCGTACGACGATTATTTCTCCTCCGATAGTAGCACTAGTAGTAGCGAATCGGACTCGGAAGATATTTTCTTTCGCGACGTGCAGCGAAAGCGAGCTCCGCCGCCTCCTCTTGCGCAGCAGCAATCGAAGAAGAAAAACGTCATCCCGAAAATCTGGAAAGGGCGACAACTCGCCATTCAAAAGTTTGGTCACGATGAGAAACGGATGTGGCGCGATAAAATCGGCGAGTTTCTTCGTAAATCGCGTAAAACTCTCGGTCATAGACCTTTGGACGTCTCCTGGGGCGGTTCAGTCCTCGATTCGGTCATCGGCGCGAATTTAACGCAAAACGTGACGGACGTTTTATCATCAACAGCGATGTTAAATTTGATGGCCAAGTTTCCAGTGACGGAGGAAACGCAAAGCAAGCATTTAGAACGCGTCGAGAGAGCGGTAAGAGTGAAGGATTTGGTGAAAAATGTCATCAATTCGGTAGTTGAAAAAGACAGGGAGAGGTATGAGAAGGAATGCGCGCAAGCGGCGAGCGAGGTTGTACGAAATGCAATTGATCGCATTGTTTCGAGAGAAACCGGGAGAGATAATATTGCTCAGGATGAGGATGTAGAAATGCGAGATGCTTTAGATATAGAAACTGAAATGGGAGCAGCAGCCGTGGCGGAAGTGATTGAGCGCATGCAGATTGACGATAAAGATGACATCGAGCAACCTTCCTTCTTCCTTTGTCGCGGTGTTCCGAAGATCGACTCGTCCTCGTTTGAGCTCGATAGGACATCACTTGATGAAAATACAGACCTTCACGAGTCTTCAGTTATTGTCGAGTTACCTGTCATGTCTCCGTTAGAGCAACTGTATTACAGCGAGCGACAAATGTGGAACGATTTTTCGAAAACGCCGTTGACGAAGCGCAGATTTAGCGAGAAAGAGGCGTGGATCGAATGTTCGAACGAGGATTGCGGTAAGTGGCGACGGATACCAAAAGCGTTAGCAGATTCATTACTTACTCACAACACGACGTCGGAGAACGTAGAAGCAGCGGATTACTTGAACTGGACCTGCTCTCGAAGTTTCGATAAAAGACACAACGGGTGCGATAAGCCGCAGGAGATGTTGAACGACGATATCGACGAAATCGTCCGGGAAGCGGAAATTTTGCGCAAAGAAGACGAAGAGCAGAAAGCAAAAGAAAAGAAAATGCGCGAAAACAAAGCAAAACTGAGAGAAGAGAGAGAAGCGTCGAAGCAACAAGCAGCCTCGAGGGCAGAATTGAACCGACGCGAGCGACGAGCAAAGACAGATAAATTGAAAGCGCTCGCGCAAGCTGCTCGAGATCGTCAAGACTTCATTTGCGACAACGATCCTACCGAGAATGAAATTATAGTGCGCGACTGCGTAGATTGGCACCGCGTTTTGCACGAAGCCTCAATCGACGATATCATCGAGTGCATTCGATGTCGCGGCATGCACTCCATGCTCGCGCATAGAATCAAGAAAATTCTTCGGCGTGTGCTCGACGAACGCGGCGTTTTGTCGCTCGAATTCCTTCGTGAAGCCTCCACAGAAGAAGCAAAGGCGTATCTCAACGAGATAGAAGGCATGGGCGCAAAGACTTCGGCGTGCGTAAACTTACTCTCGTTGGAAAATAGAGACTTCCCTGTAGATGTCAACGTCGGACGAATCATGGCGCGCCTAGGATGGGTTCCGCTCGAAGACGATTTCAAGCTCGAACTTCTCGAGCAGTACGCCCCAGAAGAATCAGTGTACGAATTTTTGAGCGAAAGATTGAACACGTTCGACGTGACGATGTTGTACGAGCTGCATTATCACATGATTACGCTTGGGAAGGTGTTTTGCGCGAAGCGCGATCCGAATTGCGCGAGTTGTCCAATGAACTCCGACTGCGAATACGCCAAGTGTGGTGGTAAACGAAGGAATAATAAGATGAACAACGTCGGAGTATACACGCCTGCACCGAACGTCAACAACGCAGAACCTCCAACGCCGCCGAAAGAAGTAGTAACGATTGATCTTACGAAGGAACAAACGAGAACGCAACCGATCGAAGATATCGAAGATATCGGCTTGGCGTCGCCGTCGGAGGGTTCGTCGCCGAAGATGCCGTTGACGCCAACGGCGACGAATAATAACGTCATTGGAAAACGGTTTCCATCGAATTCGAGCATAGAATCACCGTCTAGTCTAGATGGATTCAACAGCCCTACGGAATCGTCTGATAATCTTGCGGCGGATGTTCTCACAGTTGAAGAATTCGTTGAGCGTGCAAAAGCGCAGAAGCACCAGCAGCAAAATGAGAAGGATTTTTCCGAAGCAACAGCAGCATCGGTAGAAGATGCGTCTCCTCTGCATGTAGAACCATCACATACTGCGCCCCTTGCTCCTTTCTCTCTACAAAACGACGCGTTCGCAAACAACGTCGCGGAAACGATGGATTCAATCGTCGCCGCCGGGAAGATCTGGACAGATTTAGGTAAACCCGCCGGCAAGAAGGCCATGCGCGTTCTTTTACTCCTTTCCTCGGAGGATGATTCCGACGACGACAATGTCGAAGAAAACAAAAGCGCCGTGGCAGCGATGATCATGCGGCGATTTAAAGCGTTGTCAAAAATCTGCCACCCGGACAAAAATCGAAACGATCTCGAGAGAGCGTCCGCCGCGTTTGGCATTTTAGCCGAGGCGAAAACAAAGGCGATGGAAGCGGTTGCTGAAGTCGACGAGAGAGCGCTGAAAGATGATGCGGCGTTTGAAAGCGAAGCCGAAGACGAAGTTTTGAGGGAAGTCGAGGATCCTCGGTTCGCAAAGTTCAATGCAGCAACTGCCGCCAAGACGACAACCGCCGAGGAGGAGGAGGAGGCGTTTTTAACCCCTAATCGACACAATCAACTCGCGGATTTATCCTCGTTCACAAAAGCGCAGTTTCGTTCAGAGGTACAAGGGTGGCGAGTGCCAGATGAATGCGTTCCGGCGGAACTTTTGCATTCGCTCTCGCCACATCCAACGTCTATAATCGGCGAATGCGACGCAACGCGGCGGTATTGCGTCATCGCAGCTCCGAGAGAGGCGAGCGATTTTGAACGCGTCTATAAAATATCAACGTCGTCCGAAGAGGAGCACGAACAAAATAACCACGATAACGACGACAACGACGACGATATCGTCATGGAAGATGCAAAGACGAACATCAGCAAAGAGAATGATGAAGAGGATATCATCATTACCACTCCTCCTCCTCCTCCTGCTCCTTCTCATCTTTCTCCTCCCTCTGAGCCTTCTTCAATAAAATGCGTCTTCTTCGTCACCGCCTTGTGCGCCTGTAAACGCAGCTTCCCGCTGCACGGCACGTACTTTCAAGTGAATGAAGTCTTTCTCGACCTTCGTTCGGCGGCAAAACCTGTGAGTGTCGACATTGAAACTCTCAAAACGTCGCCGAAAATAGTCACTCTACTCGGCGCGTCCATCGGTTCGGTCACGCGAGGGATGACGAGGACGGAAGTCACGCGTTTGTTTAATCACCAAGTCTTGTGCGTTCGGGCATGGGAGCGCCGTACCGGATATCCGCGCGAGTTGCCAAAATGGATATGTCCTGTCGTTCCAGTCGCTTCGACCGGGCAAGAATTCACTGAATTTGACTTTCCGAGTCCTTTGCTGCACCCAGAAAAAAGTGCAGCCGCGATGGCGAGTAAAGCGCCAAAACTCGGCAGACCAAAGAAAAAACGTCCGGCGGAGACGATATCAATCGCCATCAATCAAGAACCGACGCCGCCGGAAACGCCTTTCAATAACGATATCTTTCGTTCGTACTTGAAACGTAAATCTGTCGAGAAAGAACAACAGAAGAACAATAACCGGGCGAGCGCAAAGAAAACGAAGAAGAGCGAGAAGGACGGCGATGGAAACAACAGCGAGCAAAAAAGAGCAAAGAAGAAATTCACCTTCCCAATCATACGTTCGAGTCAAAAATGCGGCAAATGCAAGACGTGCTTGAACCCGCAAATGCGCAAAGCGTGCTTGACGAGGCGAGCAGAAATGACGACAACGGGAGGAATGAAAAGACACGAGTCGTCGTCGCCGTTGTCGTCGCCGCTGGCAGCACCGCCATCAACGCCGGTAACAGCGATGGTAGCCACAACAATCGACGCCTTCGTCATTCGTTCGAAAGATTACGAAATCGTAGATTGATAATAGATTACAAAAACGCCCGCGCGCTCCCTCGAGCGAGGGCAAGAAACGTCAGAAAATCTTGCCTCCTCCCGCTAAAAGATTTTGCCTAAATTACCGTTCCCCCAATTACTCTTCCCCCGATTGTGCCCTCCATCGTCAAAACCATCCGCAGAAAGAACGTTATCGTTCAATTGCAACGCGTCCACGTACTTCCACTTCCCATCTTTATCCTTTCGATACCTCGCTCGCTCGGCGAGCGTTTTCGCCTTGGCCCTCGATTTCTTCGCCCTCTTCTCTCCCGCGTCGAACGCGCACTCGTACGAAACAAACGCCTCTTCACCACCACTCTCATTTTCGCCATTACTCCCTTTCTTCATGATTTTCAAGCTCAAAAACCGAATCTTCTTCGCCGTCGCCTTCGCGTCTGACTCGAGCGTCCTCCGCGCGTTTTCCGCATCCGTCTCGTCTCTCTTGGTAAAATCTGGCGAATCCTCGTGCGTACTCTCGACGATAAACTCCGGTTTATTTTCCTTATAGCTCGTAAATCTCGCGCGAACGATCATTTCTGGCGTCGTCTCTCGCGTTATCCCGTTCTCGTGCACGCGTTGGCAGCAGTTTTCGTACGTCTCGTTGCTGTTGCAGGCGCACAGTCGCACCGCATCCCCCGACGCATCGTCCTCGCCGACGGCTTCCCCGTTCGTGTCCTTTTCCTCCTCCTTCTCGAACTTTTCCGCGAGTAAACCTTTCCTCGCTCTGACGACGACGCCAGCGCGTGAACCACAAGAACCATACTTCCTCCTCCTTTCGACGACGTACGAATGCGCGGAGGATCGAACGCAGGCAGAGACGTTTTGCATCGTAAACGTGGTACCTTTTTCTCTTTTCCCTACTCCCGGGGAAAACTTTTGTGGCGGCTTCGTCATTACATTTGCACGCATTGAATACACAAAATGAGTGCGAGGACACCACAATTCGCCACTTTCACCGCGCCGAACACCGCAACGGCTTCTTTTCACACCCCTCGAAGATATTCTTCGCCTTTTGTGCGCGGGAGGAAAAGGGGAGGAGTCTCATCGCGCGCTGAAAAGACACGTTGGAACATTCGAGCGATGCAACAGACGGATTCAATCGACGCCTCGTTCGAGCGTCGTTTGCATGGCGCAGATGGAAAAGGAAAAGGAGAAGATGACGACGACGATGACGAAGAAGAAAGCAAACAACAGATGCAACTCGTGCTCTCGAAACTAAAAGTCCCGGACTTAAAGAGCGAACTGGAGAAGCGGAAGTTGAAGAAAACTGGGAAGAAACAAGAGCTCGTGGACCGGTTGGTGGTGGCGTTGGAGAGGGAGAGGAAAAGCCTCGCGACGACGAAGAAGATGATGTTGGCAAAAGAGAAAGAAGTGACTGTAGGGGATGAGGAGAGTGATACTACCAGTAGTAGTAGTAGTCGAGAGAAGAAGAACGAGAGCGACGAAAGAGAAGACGACGATTCAGACGACGACGGAGAAGAAGATATGACAACCGCGACGACGGCCGCGACTTCGCCTCCGGCGGGAGTGCAACACGCGAAAGTGCGCAGGCGCGTCGTGAGAAGAGGTGGCGGGATCTCCGACGCGACCGCGTCTTCGTCGTCTTCTTCGAAAAAAGGAGTGAAAAAGAAGAGCAGCGCGGTGAAAAGAGGTTCTACAGCAGTCAACGGGAACGCCAAAAATGACGGTTCGTCGGTGACCGCGATGATGCCTTCATCGTCTTTTTCGTCGTCGTCGTCTTCGCACATTATCGCGCCGAAATATAATCCGTCGCGAGAGGCGAGAGAAAAGCAAAACGAAATGGAATTCGTGGCGGATTTTGAAAAGGCGTTCAAGACGTTGAGAGAGCGGTTAAAGTTGGAACGGCTGAAAGCGTCCTCGGATCCAGAGACGAAGTTGGCGAGGATGTTCGAGGAGAATAAAATGGAGGAAGATAATAGTAATAGCAGCAGCAGCAGCAGCAATAGTGATAGCAGCAAAACAAACGAGGAGAAAGCGAGCGACCGTTTGCGTCGATTATTCACGGAGAGAAGGCAAAGAGGCATGAGAGCGGTGAAACGGTCGTTCAACGAAGGCGAAGACGCGGCGAAGCTGGGCGCTATGACGACCATGGCAGCAAGCATAGTTGACGTCGAGAAGACGCGGTTAGGAGCATCATCGTCGTCGTCAGAGGACGAAGGCGGATTAGCTGAGATGATGAGCGAACTGGATGTGCGAGAGGCGCTCGATGGAATCGGCTACGCGTTGGAAATGAACAACCGTGTTTTGGAAGGCTACAACGACAGCACCCACGGATTAGCGAACAATTCTATTGATCCGTTCAAGTTGATTATCGGTGAATACGTCGTCCACCGAAAATACGGCATTGGGAAGTTTTTAGGTATGCGTTCGATCAACCACGAAGACGAGGAGACCGGAAGAAACGAAGGCACGAGGAAAGTGTTCTTGTTCATTCAGTTCGCGGATGATACCGCAAAAATTGAACCGAAGAAAGCGTCCATGCAATTGTATAGATACGCCAGTCCCGGCGCGCAAGTAAAACCGCCGAGACTTTCAAAGCTGTACGATAAACTCGGGTCGTGGGAAGCGAAAGAAGCGCAGATGCAAAAACAGATTCGCGATTTAGTCGTGCACCAAATGTGCGTGTATTTACAACGATTACAGTGCGTCCGAGCACCGTATAGAATATCGAAACCGGATGAAGAGGCAAAATTTGCTGAAGGGTTTCGTTTTGAGCTCACTCCCGACCAAAAGATGGCTATCGAGGATATCAACGAGGACATGACTCGAGACACTCCCATGGATAGAATCATCGTCGGCGATGTCGGTTTTGGTAAGACAGAAGTCGCTTTCAGAGCCATATCTCGAGCGTGCTTTTCCGGCAAGAATTCGTTTATTCTCGCGCCAACGACGGTTCTGGCGAAACAGCACGCCGCGAACGTCGCTGCGCGATTTCGACACTTGGGTGTAGAAGTCAATCTTCTCACGAGGCACGTCAAGACAAAAGATCAAAAAGAAATTTTAGAGAAGTTTAGCCAAAAGGACTCAGAAAGAGCACAAATCATCGTCGGTACGCACGGTTTGTTGAACTTATCGACGGAAGTCTACGACAACTTGGATCTGTTGATCATTGACGAAGAGCAAAGGTTCGGGGTGAGGCACAAAGACCAAATTTCCGCGTTGAAAGCTACCGTGGACGTTTTAACTTTATCGGCGACCCCTATTCCGCGAACGTTGCATATGGCCATCTCTGGTTTTCGGGACGCGAGTTTAGTTCAAACGCCGCCACCAGAACGTCGACCGATTCGAACAAACTTATTGCCAATGGACGAAGACAAAATTCGCGAGGCTATTGAGTACGAAATCAATCGAGGCGGGCAAATTTATTACATCGTTCCCAGAATCATGATGATGGGCGATTCGCGGCAAAGGTTGTTCGGCATTTTGCCAAACTTACGCGTGATTGAAGCGCACGGACAAATGGACGGCGATACTTTGGATGCGGTTATGGATGAATTCTCCAACGGCGAGGCGGATGTCTTATTGTGCACGACGATTGTTGAGTCTGGTTTAGATATTCCGAATTGCAACACGATTATCATCGAAGAAGTGCAATCGTTCGGCTTAGCGTCGTTGTATCAGTTGCGTGGTCGCGTCGGTCGCGCCGATCGTCAAGCGCACGCGTGGATGTTTTACGGGCTAGATCCAGAATCATTGAACGAAAAAGCGAAGGAACGCTTGTTAGCGTTGGAAGAGTCGTGTGGATTAGGCGAAGGTTTCAAGTTGGCGGAAAGAGACATGTCCATTCGAGGCGTCGGTACTCTCTTCGGCGAGAAACAATCCGGCGAAGTCGATTCGGTTGGTGCAGATTTGTACCTCGAGTTGCTCTATTCGCAGTTACAACGCGTTGAAATGATGCGCTTGAAAGCATGCCTTCCAGGGGAAGTGAAAATCATTCACAAAACGCTCGTCCCAGATGACAAGAATCCTGATATTGAAAACGACGCGATGCTGGTTACGACTGAAGTTCGCGAATCGACGGAAGACTTGTCCATCTCGCCAGCTTACATCGCCACGGATACCGCCAGGAGAACGGCTGAAAATATCGTGTTCAAAGCAAAAACCGCGCGTGAATTTTCCGTCGCTTCGCACTGTTTGTTAAAACATTTCGGCGAAGTGACGGACAGTTTCACCTCGTGCGCTTTGCTCGAACGCGAAATTGCTTACGCAGCGTCTGAATTAGGTATTAAAGAAGTCATCGCGGTGAGCTCGAGCGTAAAGAATAGAAGCGGGTACATCGATTGTATCATCGATTTACCCGGAGAAGTAAAAGATATGCTCGTCACCGGTATGGACGAACGATTCCAAGGCGATGTGTTGACAACCGACGACGGCATACGCATTTTAGGTCAGAAGAAGGAAAGTGAATCCAAGGCGGACATTTTGCTCTTAGCGGTCATGTCTTTGCGAAGAATTAGCGAAGGTGTCCCGGCGTTTGTAAAGTATTTGTAATTATATGTACACCTAGGAAACAGGTACTGGTACCGGTAATATATATTTAAAGCGCGTGTCTTTCTCTTTCGCTAAATTCTGTTTTTACAACCTTAGTATGAGTGTATGTTTTTAAAAGCCACTATAAAACCTTCGCATCTCTCTGAATGTTGTTGTTGTTGTTGTTGTTGTTCAAAAATCACTTTGATCATCATCATCATCATCATCATCATCGTCCAATAATCACTGGACGAGTAAATTTAAACACCTCGCGACTTCGAGTTTAGATCTGTATCTCTTCCCGTTCGGGTCGATATAGGTGACGTCCGTGTGAAGCGATATCCGTCCTTTATCCGTCCTCTCGCGACTCGCGACTTTCGCGGACCAGTTCGCCGGTAGGTGGCCGCCCATGGTTTCGATGAACTCTTTGAGCGACGCTAACGCGGAGTCATCGGTGACCGTAGCGACGGTGGCTACTTTTCTTTTCTTCTTCTCTTTTTCCTTCTTCGCGACAACTTTTGCCTTTTTCTGCTTCGGAGGCGGCGAAATATCCTCCGAAACCTTTGCCGGTCGGCCGCGCTTTTTCCTTTGTACCGGTTCCGCTGGTCTGGCTCTTTTTGGTGGTCTTCCACGTTTCTTCTTTCCTACCGGTGGTGGATGAACCATCGTTAAAGCGCCAACTAACTGCGTTTCCGGAACAACGTTTGCGTTGGGATCGACGCCTCCGTGGATTCTCATCGCGTCTCGATCTGGATAGCGCGTCGATTGTCTTCTCGGTTTTTCTTTCTCAACCGTCAATACCGTTGGTTTCTGAACCACTCCAATCTGTTCCTCAATCACAACTTCTTCTTCTTCTTCTTCTTCTTCCTCTTCTTCCTCGTCCAACAACGGATCCAACGCGCTCGACGCTTTCACCTTCATTGTGTGATAGAGCGTTTCAATTTTTCCGAGCTCCATCGTAAACGGATCTCTCTTCCACGTCTTGGACCCGTCGTGATACTCCTCCTTCATCGACAAACCGTCGCCATCCTCATCGTCTACGGCGGCGTCGTCCGCGGCTTCAAAAAATGGAGGTTCGTACGTCGCCGGCGTTTCCTCAGTGTACGTCAAGTTCAAATTCGCCGCGCTTCCATCCGGCAACGCGTCGAGCGTTCTCACCAGCGACAAAAGCGTTCGGGTCGTCGCGATCGCGTTTTTTCGAATCCTTTTCGGATCCGTCAGTCTCTCCTCGTCTCTTTTCTTCCCCGTCGCCGCATCCGCCGACAAAACCCTTTCTTTGTCTTTCGCGCCGCCGCCGCTCGTCAACACCCTCGCTCGCTTCGCCTCGTCGTACTCTACGGTGAACAAATACTCCTCCAACAACGTCTTCGGATCGTCCGGGTGCGAAATAACCAACGCCACCGTTCGCAAGTACCCTCGCTCCAGCGCATCGAACACGCCGTTTTCCATCGCGTCGAGCAATCGTTTCGATTTCGCGCACTTCCGAAGCATCTTTGGTACGTTCAACGCGTTATTACCACCACTCGTACTACTCTTATTCGTTTGTGGTGGTTGCTTCGGTTCCGTAAAGTGCGTGTTCGCGTCAAATATACCTGCATAATCGCACGCGGAGAAAGAAGACCACACGCGTCACCCCAAAGCCGTAAAGAGAGAAGAAGACGAAAAGGTCAGCACTTTTGCGAACGAGACGTCGCGACGAGAAGAAGAAACAGAACCAGAAAAGAGAATTCAAAAACCAAATCTCTCTCGCGCGTACCTCTCTGATAACACACCACGTCTAACCCGATTCTGAGTTGATTCTCAACCATCGTTCGGCTGGTTTGTTCCGTGATTTGTATCTTTTGCGCGAGTTTCGTCGCCATGATGATGATGATGATGATGATACCAGTAAATAGTAGTAATACGAATACTCTCCTTTATTCTTTAATGTGATTTGCGTTTGAATTTGAAGAAAAAAAAGTGGCCGTTTTGGAGGAAAATACTTCCTTCTTCGCGAAATATTTGCGCGCGCAGTACGAGTAGTATTCAAAGAAGTCGAATTATGATTCTGATTCTAAGTCTGATTCTGATTCTGATTCTGATTCTGAATGGTCTGGCACGCGTAACTCTCCAACTTCGTAAGACCAGCCTTCTGGGAGAGGACAGTTATTGTCGAGGCAGTATTGTAAACACTCGGGGTGTTTGTTCTCGTGCGCGTAGCGTACCGCTTCTTTGTCCCAAGGCGCTTTGGCGGTTTCGTGTAAGTACTTCAAACAGTCCAAGTGGCCGGACATGGCCGCACCCGTACACGCATACTCGTCAAATTGATTATACTTACGCTCAACAAGATATTCGAGTATGTGGAGATGACCTCTTTCAGCCGCCCAATTGGCAGTTTCCGAACCCCAAGGCGCTTTGGCTTCTTCGCGTAAGTATTTGAGTACCTCGAGATGACCGTTTTTGGCAGCATTTCCACACGTCCACTCACCGATAGGACACTTCTTTGCCACGCAATACTTTACCATTTCCAGATTACCTTGTTCTGCGGCCGCATTAATCGGCCCTATACTCCACTCACACTTTTTCTCTTCTCGCGCCCACTTGAGCAACTCGAGTTTATTCGTTTGAGCAACCTGATAGCAGAAATTTGTTCCGCCTTTTATGTAAAGCGTCCACAACGATTTATTCTCCCACATAAACTCCAACGTAGATATCGACGACATCTCTTTAACATAAAACTTCTTTTTCAACTCTTCTTTACGAGACGATCTCTTAATCAAAGCTCTCGTCTCTGTATTCACCTCGTACAAGAATTTCACATCCGTCGAATTCAATCTCGGAAGAATGTGTTGGAAACACACATCGTCGTTACTCACGATCAAATCCCACAACAAAAAAGAATCTCTCTCGTCCCCGATCATCGTCAAAGAAACTCTTTTCTGCTAAACTCGCGTCGTCGTCGCTCCAGACGTGAGACGAAGATGCTTTTCGCTCTTATCTCGCGCTAATCTTCTTTCTCTCTCTTCGTATCTTCTTTGATATACTCTAAAACTCCTGATGAGATTGTTTTTTCCGAGAAGAAAAAAACAGCCGTTTCGACGAAACTCTGAATATCTTGCTTATTTCCTCTCCTTCAAAAAATTGACCAAAAAACCCGCAAAACGAGCGGCAGTATTTACTTTTTTGCATGCGCACATCCACCCTCGCGAGAAGACTGAGGGTTTGGGAACACCTTTTTAATCAAACTTTAACGCAGACAACAAACAGACGCACTCCTTTTGCGACGATGACGACGAAAAGCGACTTTGGAGTCGTCTCGATGTGGTCGCAGGTGGAAGCCGCGCCAAAGGTACGCGTACTCATTCGTTTTGTATTTTATCTCTTTCGTCGTTGGGGGTTTTCGGCCGCCAAAGAGCATTTTGTGTGAACACAACGTTTTGCACTCGGTCTCGTTTCGAGAGTACCCTTTCGCTGACCTCTCTCGTTTTGTTGTCGTCGCGCTCGTAATCATCAGGACCCAATCTTGGGGGTCTCGGAACTGTTTCACGCGGACAAAGATCCGTCGAAAATGCTCCTCGGCACGGGCGCTTACCGAGACGATAACGGTAAGCCTTTAGTCCTCGAGTGCGTCAGAAAGGCGGAGAAGAAACTCATCGAAGACGCGAAGAACATGGAGTATTTACCGACGCAAGGAGATAACCAGTACATATCGAGAAGTTTAGATCTGGCGTACGGGAAGGAGATTGGAAACGCGGGAGCGATTGCGGGGATTCAAACGTTATCGGGGACTGGAGCGTGTCGCTTGTTCGCGGAGTTCATCGCTCGGTTTAAGAAAGGGGCGGTGTGTTACGTTCCAGATCCGACGTGGTCGAATCATTTGAACATTTTTCGCGACGCGGGAGTGGAGACGAAGGCGTATAGATATTACAAAGCGGACACGAGGGGATTGGATTTTGACGGGTTGAAGGAGGATTTGGGGAACGCGAAGGAAGGGGACGTCGTGTTGTTGCACGCGTGCGCGCACAACCCAACCGGGGTCGATCCGAGCGAAGAACAGTGGTTGGAAATCTCGAAATTGTTCAAGGATAAGAATTTGTTTCCATTCTTGGACAGCGCGTACCAAGGGTTTGCCAGTGGCGATTGCGATAAGGATGCCTTTGCGTTGAGAATGTTTAAGAGAGACGGGCACGCCATGGCGTTGGCGCAAAGTTTCGCCAAGAACATGGGGTTGTACGGGCACAGAGTTGGGACGTTGTCCATCGTGTGCGCGTCCAAAGAGGAAGCGACGGTCGTCGAGTCGCAGTTGAAAGTAATCGCGAGAGCAATGTATTCGTCGCCGCCGTTGCAAGGAGCGAATTTGGTGTCGACCATCTTAGGCGACGAAAAATTGAACGCGTTGTGGTTAACCGAGGTGAAGATGATGGCGGATAGAATTATCGACATGAGAGCGAAATTAAGAGAGGCGTTGGAGAAGAGTGGGAGCACCATGGGATGGAAGCACGTGACCGATCAGATTGGAATGTTTTGCTACTCTGGCTTAACTCCCGAACAGGTGGATAGATTAAAGGATGAACATCACATTTACATGACCAGGAACGGACGAATCTCCATGGCGGGCGTGACGAGTAAGACGGTCGAAAAGTTGGCGCAAGCCATGCACGCGGTGACTACTTCCTAATAAGTGCTTGTTTAATTCATTCTTTTATTGATTACAGGTAGGTCATACTCGAGTATTATATTTTTATTTAGAATTTTACTTCTTTCCTTTGTTGCCTCCTTTGCGGTTCTTTGCTTTCGTCGCCCCGGTGGAGAAGGAACTCGGGTTCGTAAACGCGGTCCCGGAAAGCCAATCGTCCTCTTTACCCCCACTCTTCTTATTCCCGTTACCCGCCGCACTACCTCCTTCGCTCATCTTCTTCGCCGCTTCCGCTCTCGCCGCCGCCATGTTAATTTCGTGCGTCTTCTTCTTTTGCTTCTTGCTCGCCTCGATGGCGTTCTCCCCGATGAAAGGTAAATACGCGTCCCACCCAAACACTCTCAACACAAAATACAAAATACCGAGCGCAAAGCTCCCCAACGCGACGTACACGAATGTCAGTTGAAAATCAACCGCCACGTTTGGATCCAACACTCTCACCGTGTGATTAAAAAACGTCGTCGCGTATTGTTCCCCGTCTTCTTGGTAAAACGCCGTCAACGCCAGCGTAAAATCCATCCCAGCTAAAGGCGTCGGTAACTGAAACGAATACGGCACCGTCAACTCTCTCCCCGCGTTCACCACCGACTGCTCTTTACTCGTGTACAAATTCTTCGCCGCGCCTGTTTTCCCGCCTGCGGCATTTCCCGCTCGGCGTTTCGTCGCCAACTTTTCGCTCCCAATCTTCGGGTTAAACGACGCGAACTGTTCCTCCTCTTCGTCATCATTCATACTGAATTCATACTTGGAAAAGTTTGCCACGAAATAATGAAACGCCTGAGGTGCATTCACCGACCCGGCGATCGCTTGTAACTCGATCGTGGAATCGCCGACATTTCGTATTCCGAGCAGCGCGGTGATATCCTCGGCTGCTGGGAATTGCAAATCGGTGCCAAATCCTGGAAAGACAACCGTGGTGTCCACGCTCGCGGAGGCGTCCGGGATGTCGGTTAAGATGTGTTTCGAAACCGATTGCGTTTGTTCCTCCGCCGAAGAGTACACTGTTTTATGTTTTACGTGCGCAAGAGAGAGAGAGTTAAAGAGTTAACATTTAAAATCCGATCGGATTGATGATTTCCCGGGGAACAGAAAGAAAGAAAGAAAGAAAGACAAACACGTATCGTAACGCACCGAGAGAAGACGAGCACCCGGAAAACAACGCCAAAGACGCGAGGAACAACGCGCTGCTTCGTTTCTTCGTGCTGTTGGTAGTGTGTCTGTTCAATAAAAAGAGTGGCATGGTGTTCAAGTTGTTGTTGTTGTTGTTCATTCAGGAGTACTAATCAAAGGAGTGAAAAGGTTGGATTTTTTGTGTTGGAAAAGAGAGAAATCAGTTCCTTATAGTATTCAAACAACGAGAAGGAGGAGTAAAAGCGAACGTTCGCGAGCAAAGACGACGGGCTTTTTTCCAACGAGAAAAAGGAACCGCGAGGATGCAGGTATTGTTGGTGTTGTTCTCTTCTAGTATACGGTAAAAATATATGCAAATGATCAACTACTATATACACACGCTTACGTCGTTTCGGTCTACCGGTTTTCAATTCGCTTTGCGATTCGAGCCAACTCTCGTCGTCGTCTTTTTGGTTTAACTGCGCGTTTGCGATGCCTTTTTTGAAGCAGCTTTTGTTTCCGCGACCACCTTCATGATTAACTCTTCGTCGCTCGTTAAAGCCGGAGTGAGTTTGGAAAAGTCGCCCTTTTCGTTCGTAAACGCGCCGACGTTGCGCTCCATTTTTCGTTTCGTCGCGTGGAATCTGTTTTTTATGGCGTTTGGCGAGCGTCCGGGCATGAATCTGGCTAAGATGGCCCACTGATTGCCGATGTGCGCTTGGCAATCCAAGAGATGCGTCTCCTCCCACCTCGTCCACGGACGTGAGGTTAAACCGGGTTGTAAGTAATCTCTCCAACGCGCGTAGGCTTGTTTTTGCGTCTTCCCGGAAAGCTGACCGGCGATTAACGCCCACTTCTTCGGACCGACTTGGGAAACTAAAACTTGGACGAGATCGTCTTCTTCTTGCGACCACGATCGCGAGCGAACTTTGATATCTTTACCGGGGACTTTATCTGATGATGCCCCGGACTTCTTTTCCTCTGTCCCCGCGTCGTCGTTTTTCACCTTGGCCGCTTGGCTGTCCAACTCCCCAGTCTCGTCGCCTTCCGCGATATCCGTCTCCGCGTCGGAAAGTTCCTCTTCTAAAATACCTCGGACTTTTGCCATGACGTCGTCGGAGGCGCCGGTGATTTTCTGCGCGGCGGCTTGCGCTAAATCCGTAACGGCACCATCGTTTTTCATTCCTCCCAATCCCGCTTTCTTCCTTTCCTCTTCGTGTTCTTTGTTCAGTTGCGTCATTTTGTTCGCATTCGCTTCGAAGCGCTCCAACACGTCCGGCTTCAACAAGTTTCCGTCCACATCGACGATGGATTTATACAGCTCTTCTTTCTCCGTCGCTCGCGCGGTGTGCCCTCTCGTGCTCAACTGTTTCATTTTCTTCGCCGCGTCGTCTTTTTCTCTCTTTTCTCGCTCTTCCGGAGTTTCTTTCAGGTACCCTTCTTGTAACTTCATGACCTCGGCTAAGATCTTTCGGTCGTTCTTTATGTCGCTGATCTGTTCTCCGCCGAAGCTCATCGCGGCGTCGGCTAATTGCATGGTTTTCTGGTTCGTCTCTTCTTGTTTCTTCCCTTTTCCTCTTCCTGGTTTCTTCTCCTGGGACGTCGCTTTGTTGTCTTTGCTGTTCTTCTTGTTGTCTTTACTGTTGTCTTTGCTATTCTTCTTCCCGTCGGCGCCCCGTTTTTTCTTCTTCTGATGTTGCAAACTGGCGACTTTCCTCAACTCGCTGCTCGTGAAGATGTTGTTGCCGTCGCCGGCGGAGTTTGCAAACGGGCTAAACGCAGAGTTGCCTCTCGAGCCGGGTTGTTGATACCCGGCTGAATCCGGTTGTTTCCTTTTGTTGTTTTTGTTGTTATTAGTATTCTGCCCCGCTTTCTTCTTCGTGTTTACGTTGGACAATTTCCTCTTCTTCGCGGCGTCGTTGCTGTTAATCTCCCCGATACCCGCGGAGGCTCCGAATAATTGCTGTTGCAATTGCTGCGTCCTCGCCGCCGTACCCATCTTTAACAACTCTTTTAAATCCTCGTTATCGAAAATGGCGTTGCCTCCGCTACTTTGCGTCCTGTTTGACATCGTCGGCTGCGCTCCTCCCCCCATGCCGGTGGAAAAGTTGCTCAAAAAACTCAACCTCTCGTTGTTCAAGTTCGCGCCGTTGGACAGCGCCTGTTGTGCCGCTTGCAACTGCTGCTGCTGCCCGTAAATGCTCCCAACCAACGCTTGCTGCGCGTAGAACTGGTTCCAAAACGACGGACTCGCCGGTTGCCCCCCGCTATTCGCCGGACCTCCTACTAATCCCGACGTGTTGTTCCCGAACGACTTCAACTGCGTCGTGACCCCTGACAAGGTCAACGCCGCCGCCGCTGCGAAATTCGCCGCCGCGTTTTGCTGTTGCTGAAATTGCAACAGCTGCTGTTGCGTCGTGGACCCATCCAGCGGGTTCACCGGAACGCCCGCCGCGGTTAAGAGTTGCGCTAACGTCGGCGGCGCCGCCGAGTTCATCGCGTCCGAAACGTTTTGGTTTCGCTTCCGTTGTTGTTCGCCCGTGGTTTTGGTGGTGGTGTTTGTGGATGCTTTCTTCCCCGCGCCGCCGCCTTTCGCCGTGGATGAGGGCGTCATTAGTACGAGTCTTACTTACTCTACTCGTATTATAGTATTCTCTCGCTCTCGCTCCACTCCCCCGCGACCACAAAAAGGTTCTTTTCCTTGAACACTTCAGACGACGCGCGAAACAAAGTTAAGAGAACGACGAGAGAGAGAGACGACGCTTCCGAGAACTCCCGAAAACGCTCTCTTTTTCTCTGATTCGTCCTCGAACGCGCGTTTCTTTATCACGCAGAAAGCGCAGAGACAATTCTTTCCAATCACTCTCTCGCTAATGTGCGCCTTTTTCTTCAATTCTCCGAGAGAGAGATTTCACACAAAACTCTGCCCCCTTTCTCACAACAAAAAAGAAAAGAAAAGAAAAGAAGAAGAGAAAACGTGGTGGAAAAAGTCAACCTCTCGTCCGTTGGTTACACGTTTATATATATATGTGAAGCGTGCGTGTGTGTATACGAGAGGAGATGTGACGAGACGACGAGGCAAAATTGTGTTTCGGAGAAATCCAAATGGTCGACTTTTCTATTTAGGGTTTACAAGTGATACCCTAAACAAAACGTCTTCACACGGAAGAAGACAAAAGAAGAAGACGACGACGACGACACAAAGAAAAGGAAAGGAGAGCACGAGGAGGAGGACGAGCATTCGCGGGCCGCGTTGGAGGACGAAAGTCTCTCTCTCTCTCTCTCTCTCTCTCTTTGTGTCGTCGGTCGTCCTCAAAATCTTCTTCCTCGCGTACTCTATATAAGGGAAAGATATACGCGATGAATGCATCGTCCGAAAACGACGTACGTCGC
>Ga0233450_10002078_pt1 | contig 20046 bp, 18 predicted proteins | sample 011ome_30_FD_189956 | JGI IMG/M metagenome (GOLD analysis project Ga0233450, IMG submission 189956) | Coastal salt marsh microbial communities from the Groves Creek Marsh, Skidaway Island, Georgia - 011501CT (spades assembly) | ecosystem: Environmental > Aquatic > Marine > Intertidal zone >... | reverse complement strand
CTTCAATCAAATTTATCCTTTGTGTAAACTCCCCAAGGCAAATCCAATAGTAATTCACAATAATTTGATTGAACGCCATATTCAGCTCCTTGCGGATTCATGCGCTCTAACTTATTTAATTCTTTGTAAAAAGCATCTGAAACCTTAGCGGGCCATTTTTTCTTAGAAGCACGACTCCGCATGTCATTAACCTCTTCCTGCACCGGATTATCGCCCAATTCATTTTGTATTTCCTTCATCTGTTGCTGAAGAAAATACTCGCGTTGTTGTCGATCTAAATCCGTACGAACCTTGGACTGAATATCATTTTTTATCTCAAGAACCTGTAATTCCTTGTCTAAATGTTTCAACAAAAGATTAGCCCGAGCCTCTAAGTTTACCTCTTCCAAAAGACCTTGTTTCTCCTCGATTTCCGCTTGCATGTGAGAAGAAATAAAATTGACTAAGAATGAAGAACTTTCTATGTTTTTTATTGCAAAAGAAGCTTCTGAAGGTATACTTGGCGATTGCTTAATAATTTTTAACGCCATATCCTTTAAAGAATCAAATAGCGCAATTAATCTTTTATCAAACTTTTTAGGCTTATCATCTAAAAACGTCTCAATTTGAGCCTTTAAATATGGATCTTCTTGAATTGGCGAAATTAATTTCAACCTTTTCTTCCCTTGAATAATAACCGTAGTACTACCATCAGGCATTTTAAGCATCTTTATTATTTGAGCTACCGTACCAATTTCAAATAAATCCGCAAACCCTGGATTCTCTAAAGCAAAATCTTTTTGGGATACCACACCAATAATCTTATCTGATTTATAAGCATCCTGAATTAACTTAATCGACTTGTCTCTACCTACAGTAATAGGTATAACAACACCAGGAAAAAGGACGTTATTTCTTAAGGATAAAATAGGCAATTGCTCTGGCACAACCTCGTTATCCATTCTTTCTTCATCCTCTGCAGAAATTAACGGAATAAACTCTGTTTCTTCTTCTCCCATTCCTGCAAGCCCAACCCAATCATTTTCTGATAAAAAATCACTCATTTCTAATATATATTATTAATAACGTCATTATGGCAGATTTACAAACCCCACCAGATGTACATTTATTTTTATTAAATCAAACCAGCAATGTTTATAAAGCTTTTGGAATACATCACACTTTATTCAGCCGCCGTTAAGCTTTTTCTGTCAAGCCACATGCCAATCCAAAAACACTGAAAAATTGTCATTAATTAGTTTACTATTACTTTTATAGGTTGAGTAATTCAAAAAGGAAATGGGATGATCGCCAAAAGACCTAATAAAATATAACAGTTTGTTGCTTCAAATGAAATAAACTCCTTATTTTTGCAGGCGAATTTAAAAAGAAACTTACTAATAATATAGATATGACTGGTACAAGAACTTTTACAATGATTAAGCCTGATGCAGTTGAAGACAACAACATTGGCAACATCTTGCAAATGATTACAGATGCAGGATTTACAATTAAAGCGATGAAATTAAGAAGGTTGTCAAGAGAGCAAGCTCAGGAATTTTATGCGATTCATTCGGAAAGACCATTTTATGGTGAATTAGTTGAATACATGACTTCTGGACCAATAATCGCTGCAATCTTGGAGAAAGATAATGCAGTTGAAGATTTCAGAACACTAATTGGAGCAACTAACCCAGCTGAGGCAGCGGAAGGTACAATTAGAGCTAAATATGCTGAATCTATCGGCCGAAATGCGGTTCATGGATCTGATAGCGATGAAAATGCTGAGATAGAGGGTAGTTTTCATTTTCCAGTTGCTGAAGTGGTAGCTTAATCTTTTCAAATATTTACTTATTAAATCCCTGTAAATATTAATTTACAGGGATTTTTTTATTTCCATTTTAACTAAAACAAAAAAAAGACCATCTATTTCTAGACGGCCTTTTTACTTTCTAATTTTTAGTCTATTCCCAAGCAAATTCGCTCGACTTCAACTTATCATTTACTTTAATGGAAGTTACTTTAAGATCGATTGCTTGTGGACCCATATTTCTTACACGAGAGTAGGGATACATAATTCCATCCACCTCTTTATAATCGCTAAATTCAGCATAAGTTTCAACCACACTACCATCAGGGCCTTTTTCAGTTGAGGTACTATATACTTTCAACCTCGATTCAATATCAAAATAATCATAACTTATTTCACCCTTAGCATCGGTAATAGCAACTTTATAAGCATCTTTTCCATTCACATCTTCTATTGATTCAAGTTTCAAAGAATAACCTAGGGATTCATATTTCAATTCCTTGTTCATAACTGCCTCATTCTTCATTGCTTCTAACTCTTCTCCTTCTAAAGCCTTTTTACCTTGCATTCCAGATGAACCACCTTTCTCTCCATCAAAAACTTGTTTTTGAACAGTCATTCCTTGCATATTCAATTCAAAAAGAGACTTATTTGGAGCCATTTGCTTTGTAACTATTTCCATTTTCATCCCTTGCATTTCAGCCTCCATAGCAATTGTGATATCTTTAATTTTCTTGTACTTCTTTTGAACACTTTTCATAGAGGTTTCACCTGTAATGGCAAAGAAATAATCTTCTAAAACTTTTTCAGCCGTCAATCCTGATGGAAGTTCTTTTGCTGGTTTATCAACTTTAACATCACCATTTATGTCATAAAACTCTATAACACCATCGCTATCAAATTTTGTAAGCGTACCTGCGATATCTTTATTTCCAACTACCAGAATAATACAGTTTTCTGGATGAATGTATTTCTTAGCAGCAGCTGCTACATCAGCAAACTGAACATTTTGCAAACGACTTAAGTAAGTCTGATAATAATCTTTCGGCAAACCGTATCGCTCAATGTTTAATGCAAAACGCGCAATCGTTTGATCATTCTCTAAGGAAAGAGCAAATCCACCATTCATATTATTCTTAATACGATCTAAATCAGCTTGAGATGGTTTTTCATTTATAATATGATTCATCTCAAATAAGAATTCCGTTACAGAACTATCAGTTACTTCATTTCTCACACTTGCTCCAGCGTTAAAAGACCCTACTCTATTATCCGCTCTAACACCACCGCGAGCTCCATATGTATAAGCTTTATCTTCTCTCAAGTTTGCATTTAAATAACTTGAAAATGCACCTCCAAAAATACTACTCATAACACTTACAGCCGCAGCATCTGGAGCTCCCACTTTATAATCTACTGGATATATAACCTTAATAACTGATTGAACTGCGCCAGGCTTATTTACAAAAGCAACACGCACGCCTTTAGGTGCTAGTGGCATATCATATTTATGTTCTGGAACTTCAGCTTTTTCCCAAGAACCTAGATATTTTTCAGTCAATTTCTTTGCATCTTCGACTGTAATATCGCCAACTATCACCAAATAAGAAATGTTTGGTCGAAAATAGGTAGCATAATATTTCCTACAAGCTTCTATTGTAATATTTTCAATATCACTTCTCATTTGAACTTCTCCATATGGATGATTTTTACCATATTTTAATACACTTGTAACACGCCCAGCAATTGCATCCGCATTTGTAGCCAATGATTTCAATGATGAAAATGCTCTTTTCTTTTTCTTATCTAACTCTTCTTGAGGAAAAGCAGGGTTCAATAAAATGTCAGCAGCTATTCCCAAAACTTTATCGGAATGTTTTGTTAATGAAGAAGCATAGAAACCGGAAGAAAAAGTAGAAACCGATGCCCCAACAAAATCTATTTCTTCGTCAATCTGAGCTTTTGTTTTAGTGGTTGTACCAGCACTTAACATATCTCCCATCATATCTGCCAATCCAACAGTCCCATTTTCCAATACCGGATCTTTGTCTATAGTTAACTGAAAAGAAACTTTTGGTAATTTATGATTTTCTACTACAAATACTTTTAGTCCATTGTCTAAAGTAAAATTAGCTGGAGTTCCAATGTTAATTTGTGGAGCTATACCAGGTTTTGGAGCAGTTGTCCTATCAATTTGTGCATGCAATAAAGAAACACTAGCTGTCAATAATATCGTTGTTATTATATTTTTCATTTTAATTCTATTAATCAGTTATTGTATAATTTATTGTTCTTCTTTTGGCAAATAATAAAGAACGACTCTATTGTCTTTAACGAAATATTTATTTGCTACACGTTGAATATCTTCTCGTGTAACTTTCATGTAACGCTCAAGTTCGGTATTGATCAGGTTCGCATCACCAAAATACATTTTGTAATTAGCCAAATTTTCAGCAATTCCTACTTGAGAGTTAAAGTTGTAAACAAAATCGTTCTCTACCATGTTTCTCAATTTTTGAAACTCTACTTCAGATATCAACTCATTTTTCACTTTTTCAAACTCTCCGTTTACTTCTGCTTCCAATTTATCAGGAGAAACTCCCGCGTTTGCAATACCAAAAACAAATGACAGGCCGGGATCTTCTGATGCAAAAGGAAACGAACCAACATACATAGCAGATTGTGATTCCTCAACACATTTTTTATTTAACCTAGAGCTACCACCAGTAGATAGTGCTTGCGATAGCATATCAATGGCGTAATAGTCATCAGTACCTTGCGCAGGAATTCTGTAGGCCATCATTACACCAGGTAATTGAATATTGTCGTATACAGTATCTCTAATTTCTCCACCTAGAGCTGGCTCAACAATTGTTACTTTCTCAACATCTTTCCCCCTTGGTATTGCAGAAAAATAAGCATCAATCATTTTTTTCGTTTCTTCAATGTTTATATCTCCTGAAATGGAAAGGATAGCATTATTTGGCACATAAAACTTATGGTAAAAAGCAGTAAACTCTTCTAATGTTGCAGCATCCAAATGCTCCATTTCACCAATAGTGGTCCAACGGTAAGGATGCTCCTTGTAAGCTCTCTTATTCATTTCTGCCAGAAAGCTACCATATGGCTGATTATCTACTCTTAACCTCTTTTCTTCTTTAACAACTTCATTTTGCGTATCAACTCCTTTTTGATCAATATTTGCATGCATTAATCTTTCGGACTCTAACCATAGCCCCAATTCTAATTGATTTGATGGCAAAACTTCATAATAAAAGGTTCTATCATTGGTTGTATTTGCATTGTTTTGTCCTCCAGCATTTTCAATATATTTGAAGAATTCACCGCGTGGAATGTTATCAGACCCTTCAAATAACAAATGTTCGAAAAAGTGAGCAAATCCTGTTCTTTCCGGATTTTCATTTTTAGCGCCAACATGGTACATTATTGAAACTGCCACAATCGGTGTAGCATGGTCTTCATGCAAAATTACATGCAATCCATTTTTTAAATCGTACTCTTCAAAGTCAACTTTAACGCTTTGAGCATTCCCTGCAAAACTAACAAAAGCTAATCCGGCTATAAATATTCTTTTCATCTCATAAAATTTTATTCTTCACGAAAATATTCATTTATTAGAACATTATCACTTTTAATACATTAATGGGACTGTAAATCTTTGTAAATATTTAATTATCAGTATTTTAATTTATTTCACAGTAGGCATATAGTTTACAAACGGTAAGTCAAATAATATTTTAAAATTGGTTAGTTTTGTAACACAAAGAATTATGAAACGATACCTACAATTATTCACAATCACCTTTTTAGCTGCTTGGCTAAATCAATCTTGCGATTCGAACCCCAGCGATTTACCAAAATTTGTGACGTTCTCAGAAATTACTAATTCTCAAATTGCCCTTGACTCTTTTTATACGCAAGGAATAGTATCTGTTGATTTAAATAATGATTATTATCCAGAATTATATATGACTAATAGTTGGAAAGGGTTGGACAATCACTTCTATAATAATTTGGAATCAAATTATATTAAAGACACTGTTTCATTTAAATTAAGTGACAAGTTTTTCTCAAACGGTTGCGCTATTGCTGATTTGAATAACGATGGTGTTTTAGACTTATGCATTGCTAACTCTGACAATAATTACAACACAGTTCTAATTGGAAACAAAAACCACAGCTATTCCGAAATCCTTATTGATACAAATGCTACTAACTGGTCATATAGCACAGCTATTGCAGACGCTGACAATGATGGAATATTAGAAGTCTATATCTCAAATTACCATTCACAAAAAAACATGTTTTATCGCCTTAATGGAAATCAATTTTTTCAAATCGATTCTACAGCAATAACTTCAGATACTTCCAGTACTCTTTTTGCTACATGGTCTGATTTAAACAATGATGGCTTACAAGATTTAATTGTTTGCAATGATTCTACAAATTATATGTTTCGAAATGAAGGAAACCTTATTTTTAAACGAATTAATAATGATTTTTCTAAAGATAAAAATATGACCTATGGTTGCTCGGTTGCCGATTATAACAATGATGGACTAATGGATGTTTTTATTACTAATTGGGCCGGAAAAAATTGCCTATTCAAAAACAATGGTAACTTCAAATTCGAAAAATTAAATATTCGTCCTTTTAATTTTGACTATCATAATTCGGAAGGTTCTTGTTGGGGAGATTATGACAACGATGGCTATACCGATTTATTCGTTACAAATGATGGAGTTAACATTCTCTATAAAAACCTGGAAGGAAAAGCTTTTAAAAGGGAACCCTTTCCTACTATTTCAGACACAAATAGAAATTCTAACGGTATAGTTTGGACTGACTACAATCTTGATGGAGGATTAGATATTATAATTGCCAATGGAGGAAACCAACGAAATCAAATATTCAAAAGTTCTCGGAATCGCAACAACTGGGTTAAAATTAAATTGGAAGGAACCATCAGCAATAAATCAGCGATTGGAGCCAGAATTATTGTCTACTCAGGTAATTTAACACAGCACCAAGAAGTCCAATCTCAATCTGGTGGAGGATGTGGTTCACAAAAACCCTATTTATTACATTTTGGTTTAGCTCAAAATAGGGTTATAGATTCTATTCAAATAAAATGGCCACTATCACCTATGGTTACTAAAACAAATTTAAATTGCAACAGCATTTACTCTTATAAAGAATAATTTGAAAATAGCTGCAATAATATCATTCTCATTTATCTCTACTTTCCTAATTGCTCAAGAAGAGGAAAAAATATATAATTCTGTCCAACTAGACACTTTAACCATATTCGCAGAAAATGAATTTGACATTAAAACATTTATCCAAAGAATTAAAGATGACACCACCTTTTACCAAGCGTTCAAAAACTTACACTATTACCCACATAAAGCACTGGGAAATCTTTGGGTTTATAACAAAAGGGGAAAAGAGAAAGCAGCTGAAAAAATATCCATAATCCAACATTTAGAAAAGTCATACATGTGGCAAGATCGGAAAACTATTACTTCTTCAGGAAAACTAAGAACAAATAAAGGGAAATATCGATTTATTACCGCGGAAATATATTACGACATATTTTTTCCTTCAGACACCATACCTGTATCTACTGAGATAACCAATGTAAAAGATGAAACGGTTGGTAAGGGTAAAAAATCTAAATATAAACATGACTTAAAATTAATGATGTTTAACCCTGGAGAGGATATAAGCGGAGTTCCAATAGTGGGAAAAAAAATGTCCATATTCGACAATGACATGGTTAAATACTATGATTATAAAGTAAGTATTATAAACTATAATGGAATAGAATGTTATCAGTTCTCTTGTGTAGCAAAACCAGAACACAAAGAATATAAAACAGTTATTAAGTACCTTACAACCATTTTTAATAAAGAAACTATGGCGGTACTAAACCGGCAATATTCAATGCGTTATAAATCCATTTTATTCCAATTTGATGTGAAAATTAATGTAAGAAACGAAATGAGGCATGGAACCATTATACCGCTATCAATAAGCTATACTGGATACTGGGACATTCCTTTTAAAACCCAAGAAAAAATAGCGTTTACGATTACAAATAGTGGTTATACACTAAAAGACTGAAGCATTAATTCATCAAGCCAACCTTCTTTATTTTTAATCCAATCTTTTTTTGTTCCACAAATGGTAAAGCCAGATTTTTCGAATAAATCAATACTAGCTTTATTTTTAGACAAAATATTGCAATATACTTGATGCAAGTTTAAATGGTTGAAACAATATTCTTTAATTAAAAGAATTGCTTCTAATGCGTAACCATGTCTTCTATCTTCAAACTCAGCAATAAGTATTCCCAAGCCAACTTTATGATGATATGGATCAAAGTCGAATAAGTCAATTGCTCCAATTTCCAGACCGTTTTCAACTAAGCAAATCATAAAACGAACTTGTTTTACTGAATAAATATCTTGCGCAGAACGCACATAATCTTCAATTAATTTTCTTGAAAAAGGAACCAAAGTATTACTCACACTCCAATTATCTGGATTGTTTTCCCACTTCAAAATAATATCAGCGTCTGAGGGCTCAAGTGTTCTCAAATAGATTTGTTTACCTCTTAACATGTCTCTTGTAACTTAACAATTCTATTTACAATATCAGCTTTGGAATAAACCTTTAATTCAAATGAAGAATCCTTCATATTCAATGAAAAACAGTTCGTTATTAATTCACGACTATGTAGAATAGGAATCAATTCAAATACAAAATTTGCAGATGTTACATCTTCTCCAATACTTTTGATATAATCCTTTATGGGAAGTAAACATGTCTGATTCTCTTTCAATTTTGGATAATTTTCAAAAGTTGCGACTAATTTCTGCACATCATCCGCAATATCTAATTGAATAAACAAAGTTGGAATTTTACTTTGCTTAACTCTTCGCAAAACCAATTGTACATTTTCCCCTAGACGACTTCCTTTAGCACTTGTGGAATAATACTTTCCGTCCACAACCAACCCCAAATGGGGCGGTATTTTATCTGTTCCAAAAAGACATAAAAAAGTCCCCTTGCTTAAATTCTTAAATAAAAGTGGTGTTATATTTTCTATTCTTCTCAAATGTTTCAATTTCATCACATTTCAATTTCCCCATTAAAAACAAACTTTGTTGGGCCTGTTAACCAAATATCTTCAAACCCATCTAAAGTCTGACGAAACGAAACGGATAGACCTCCTCCGAGGGTATTAACCTTAATCTCACCCGATAAAGCTTTTGCAACCAAAGCAGCACTCAAAGCACAAGCAGTAACGCCAGTACCGCAGGACAAAGTCTCATTCTCAACTCCTCTTTCATATGTCCTTACTTTAATTCCATTAGAAAGGTGTTCAATGAAATTTACATTGGTCCCAATTTCTTTGAACCGATTACTATAGCGAATTTCTCTCCCCTTGGCAACAACATCAATGGTGTCAATATTATTTTCAAAACAATTATAATGCGGCGACCCAGTATCCATATAATGATGCGACTCACTTACTTCTATATTAAAAACATTATGCATTTTCAATTTAATCAATCCATTTGATTCAATAATTGCTTCATGATAACCATCCGTTGAATTAAATTTTGCAAAATCATTAACTATTCCCAATTCCCTGGCAAATGCAACAGCACACCGGCTTCCATTCCCACAAAAACTTTGTGACCCATCCGGATTAAAAAAAACCATATTAAAATCCCACTCAACATGATTCTCTATCAATATCAAACCATCTGAACCAATACCAAATTTGCGGTTACAAAGATTTTGAACCAATTCAATATTATTTTTATCGAAAGACGTATTTCTATTATCTACAATAATAAAATCATTGCCAGTTCCTTGGTATTTATAAAACTTTATCTTCATTATCAATTATCTCTGCAAAGTATTACGGACTTAACATTATTTAACAAGGGCCATATGCAACCAATCAAAATAAAAACGTTAATTTAATACTTACAAATCAAAGGTAACGAAGATATAGCAATAAATAATTTCTAACTCTTTAAAATATAGCAAAATGGCGAAAAACAGCATTAAATTTATAATAGCAGGAATGATAGGTGGAGTTTTATCTTTTGGATTAACATCTTTAATAAAACCTAAAAGTTTAACAAAAATAGAACAGACGAATAATCAAACGCATTCGTGCAAATCTAAAAAATCAACTAATTCCTTCAATAGACAATTAACCTCAGTGAATATGCCTGCAGCTGAATCTAATATAAGTTTCACAATAGCAGCAGAAAAAACGGTCAATTCAGTAGTTCACGTAACAACTGAATATGAACCAAAAAGTAGTCAACATCCATTCTCAGAGTTTTTTTATGGAGGCGGTCCTGCAACGCAAATTGCTAATGGATCCGGAGTGATTATATCAGATGACGGCTATATTGTTACCAACAATCATGTTGTAGATGACGCTGACAAAATTGAAATAACATTAAATAATGAAAGAACATACGAAGCTGCCTTAATCGGAAAAGATCCAAATACGGATTTAGCTTTGATTAAAATTAATGAAAATAATTTGCCATTTATTAATTTTGGTAACTCCGATGATGTTAAAATTGGTGAATGGGTATTAGCAGTTGGAAACCCATTCAACCTTACCTCTACGGTAACAGCAGGAATCGTCAGTGCAAAAGCAAGAAACATTAACATCCTTCAAAGAAGAACTGGAACTAACGATTTCCCACTAGAATCATTTATTCAAACTGATGCAGCTGTAAACCCCGGAAATAGCGGAGGTGCGCTTGTCTCAGCAACAGGAAACTTGATTGGAATAAACACTGCAATAGCATCACAAACAGGATCCTATACCGGATATTCTTTTGCTATACCTTCTAATATAGTAAAAAAGGTGACAGAAGATTTATTGGAATATGGAATTGTTCAAAGAGCATTCATCGGAGTTAGTATTCAAAATGTAAATCAGCAAGTTGCAAACGAATATAAATTACCCAACTTAAAAGGTGTTATGGTAAATGGAATAACAAAAGATGGTGCCGCAAAATCGGCAGGAATTCAGTTAAACGATGTTATTCTAAAAGTTGGCACTATAGAGGTGAATGATGTGCCAGAACTTCAAGAGCAAATAGGTAGTTTTAGACCAGGTGAAAAAGCCTCAATTACCATTAGGAGAGGATCTGAAATCAAAACGCTAACAGTCGTGTTAAGAAACAAAGAAGGAAGTACAGCTGCCATTAAGAAAGAAGATATTAGTAAATTAACTGCGCACGGTGCATCGTTTAAACGTTTATCACAGCAAGAATTAAAGGACTTAAAAATCAATAACGGTGTTAAAGTTTCTTCTATCATGTCGGGAAAATTAAGAAATGCCGGTATTACAGATGGTTTTATTATTACTAAAATCGACAAGCAACCGGTAACAGACCCCGAAGCGGTTGCAAAATTATTACAATCAAGAAAAGGTGGAATATTGGTTGAAGGGATTTATCCAAACGGGGCAAAAGGGTACTTTGGTTTTGGGCTTTAGACCACTTACAATTTTAGTTAATAACTTTTGCATATTACCTGAAACCGTTAATAGAAAAGAATCTTCTATTAACAACCACACCGTAGTATGGTAAATTTAAAAAAATAGATTTGAATACACTTGACATATATGCGTGTTTTAGCGTATTTTCGCAACCTCTTCAGAGGAGGTTTTTTATTCACTTAAAATCGACAATAAATTCATGAGACAACTTAAAATAACCAAATCCATAACCAATAGAGAAAGTGCATCATTAGATAAGTATTTACAGGAGATAGGAAGAGAAGACTTGATTACTGCTGAAATTGAAGTAGAGTTGGCTCAAAGAATTAAAGCAGGCGATGAAATAGCATTAGAAAAATTAGTGAAAGCTAATTTACGTTTTGTTGTTTCTGTTTCAAAACAATATCAAAACCAAGGATTGACACTTCCGGATTTAATTAATGAAGGAAACTTAGGACTGATTAAAGCAGCACAAAGATTTGATGAAACAAGAGGGTTTAAATTTATCTCTTATGCGGTTTGGTGGATTCGCCAATCAATCTTACAAGCATTAGCTGAACAATCAAGAATTGTCCGCTTACCATTGAATCAAGTAGGCTCTTTAAATAAAATAAATAAAGCTTTTTCAAGATTGGAACAGGAGTTCGAGAGACCTCCAAGTTCTTTTGAAATGGCTAACGAACTCGACTTACCATCCGATAAAGTGGAAGATACGCTCAAAGTAGGTGGAAGGCATATTTCAGTTGATGCGCCATTCTTAGACGGAGAAGACAACTCTCTACTAGATGTTATGGTGAACAACGACTCCCCAAAAGCAGACACCTTGCTGATGATAGAATCATTACAGGGAGAAATTGAAAGATCTTTATCTACCTTAACCGAGCGTGAAAGGGATGTAATTCGCCTATTTTTTGGGATTGGACTGCCACATGGATTTACACTAGAAGAAATAGGAACGAAATTCGACTTAACACGAGAACGTGTTAGACAAATCAAAGAGAAAGCAATTCGTAGACTCCGACATACGTCAAGAAGCAAATTATTAAAAACATATTTAGGATAACAAACTTTTAAATCGTCAGGCAAAATGCTTTGGCGATTTTTTTTTTAACTTTTTTTATAAAATGGAGACAACAAAAGTTCAATTAGGCTACGAAGCAGGTCTAAACGATTATGTAAGGCAAGAAAAAGCTGCTGTTGAGTTAATTAACGCAGTAGGTACACTAATGTATGACAAAGGTGTTGAATTGGTTTTATTTAGAAACCACTTAGTTGAAATTAGCATTTCGGAGGTAATAAATTTATTTACCAACTATGCAGCAAAGGTGGTTAATAAGCCCATCGATATTGAGACAGCAGCAAAACTTGCTAAAGCAATGTTAGCAATTGATCTTGCTCCTTCTAAGATAGATATTGGAAGGTTAACTTCAGAATACTTTTTGGCTGGCAACAATGGTGCACATGGAGATTTTCTAAAAAACAACCTATCCAATTTCATAGGTCAAGAAAAACATACCTTTCACCCTAAAGATGTTGTTATTTATGGTTTTGGTAGAATTGGTCGTTTGGCAGTAAGAGAACTAATCAAACAAGCGGGGAAAGGTCAACAATTAAGGTTAAGAGCTATCGTTCTTAGAAAAGTAACTGAAGAAACTTTATTGAAAAGAGCAGATTTACTGAGAAACGATTCTGTACATGGCGCATTTAAAGGAACTGTAATTACGGATACTGACAACAAAGCACTTATCATAAATGGACAAATGATCAAAATCATTGAAGCTCCTACACCGGAAAGTATCGACTACACAGAATATGGAATTAACGATGCTTTAGTGATTGATAGTACTGGAGTATTTACGGATAAAGAAGCTTTAAGTCGTCATTTACAAGCTAATGGAGCTTCAAAAGTCTTATTAACAGCTCCTGGAAAAGAAATACCAAATATCGTTTATGGTATTAATCAAAAAGAATTTAACCTTGATGATCATGAAATTTTCTCAGCCGCTTCTTGTACCACCAATGCAATTAGTCCGGTACTTAAGGTGATAGAAGATAACTTAGGGATTGAAAAGGGACATATTGAAACGGTTCATGCTTATACAAATGATCAAAATTTATTGGATAATATGCATAACAAACCTAGAAGAGGACGATCTGCACCTATAAACATGGTTATCACATCTACTGGAGCAGGAAAAGCTGTAACGAAAGTAATTCCTTCATTGGCAGGAAAGCTGACCGCAAATGCCGTTCGTGTTCCCACACCTAATGGTTCTTTAGCGATAATAAACATTCACATTAATAAACCTACATCTGTTAAAGACGTAAATGCTTTAATGAAAGAAGCTGCTATCAAAGGGCCTTTAGTAAACCAGATTAATTATCAAATCAATCCAGAATTGGTTTCAAACGATATAATTGGAAATACGTGTGCTTCGGTTTTCGATAGTAATGCAACTATTGTTTCTGCAGATGGTAAAAGTGTTACAATTTATGCTTGGTATGACAATGAGTTTGGATACACAAAACAAGTGATTAGATTAGCTAAGCACATAGCTAAGGTTAGAAGATTGATTTATTATTGAACTGCATGACAAAGAAAGAAGAAATACTGCAGGAAGTACTTGGTGAAGATGGACTTCCCATCAGCCCTAAACTTCCAAGTGATATAAAAAACTACATGATTGATATTGATGGTACGATTACGGATGACATTCCAAATGAAGAACCTGAAAGAATGGCAACTTGCGAACCATTTCCAGATGCCCTGGAGACATTAAATAAATGGTATGAAGAAGGACATATCATTACATTTTTCACGTCTAGAGTAGAAGAAAATAGAACCGTTACTGAAGCTTGGCTTAGTAAGCATGGTTTCAAATATCATGGTATTTTATTTGGAAAACCAAGAGGAGGAAATTACCACTGGATAGATAATCATCTAGTAAAAGCCACTCGCTACAAAGGGAAATTCACCGATCTTGTGGTTACCTCAAAAGAAATTGAGGTTTTTAACGATTCACAAGAATAAATATTCGTAAATTGAAACATGCTAAAAGCTTTTACAAAAATCATACTGAATCAATTCTCCCTGTTAACGTCAATAGTAAGCATCTTACTTATTTCAATTAGCTGTGGAGAGTCAATAGAAAAAGAAAAAACTTCTTTCGATGAAAAGTCGCAAGAAGAAATTCAAGAAGCAATTGATAACGAAGTTTCTTCCGACTATGAATTTATTCCTCCTTCTACTCTTCAGGTAGCCTCTATATTCAAAAAGGCAGGGTTAGTTTATGATTTAAAACTTACTAACCCCCGAAATCGTATTGATAAGTATTCCACAAAGCTCAGACAATCTTTAGCGTTTGGTGTATACTCTTCAGATCTAGCGTATAGTGTTATCCACGAAAAATACGATGAAGCAAGTGAATTTCTAAAGACTTTAAGAACGCTAGGAAGTAAAATTGGATTGGAGACTATATTTAATTCATCGGGATTAATTGAGCGATTTGAAGCCAATGTAGCTAGCCAAGACTCAATCATTGAGATTTTAATATTACTGCAAGAAAATACCGATGATTATATTGAAGAAAATGGAAAACAAGATTTATCGGTAATATACTATACTGGAGCTTGGGTAGAGGGAATGTTTATGGGAGCAAGCACGGTAATGAAGGACCAAGAAAAAAGAGTTGGTGTATTGATATCAGAACAAATGACCCTTGGTGAAATTTTAATTAAAGGACTAGAACATATTAAGGATCAAAATGACGATATTCAAGACTTAATTGACAATATTCAAGACTTAATTGACACGTATTACAGCCTAGAATCTGTTACTACACTGGGAGAAGAAGCAGATTACATAGATATTGTATTAGCCCAAGATGAAATAACTCTTATGTCTGGCAAGATTGTTGAACTTCGTGAGTCAATAGTACAATAATTTATTTATGAAGCTTAAACACATCATATCAATTATTCTAATTCTTCTCTTAGCTAATAGTTCGTTAGCTCAGAAGAAAAGAAAAAAAGATGATCTTGACCCTGAGGCGGCTGCTAAAGCAGCATTCCAAGAAGTACTTTCTGGATATAAAAAAGGCTGCAGAGCAGCACTAAAACCCTACCGATACGACGGCATAAAAACTACGCAATTCAGCTATAAGCCATATGAATATGTAAAAGAAGTTGAGATAGCAACAATTCAAAATGCCGAATACCGGCTTTCCTATAACACCAAAGGAATCGAACATAATAAAATTCAAATAAAAATTTATGACAAACCTGACAATGACAAGAGAAGGGTTTTACTCTACGAACAAGCTGAAGTTGGCGGAGACGAATTTGTCTTTGAAACATCTGAAATGATAGAGAAGCTAAAACAGGCTAAATTAAAAAAAGGTGTAGATTCTGCTATTGTGGATAAAATGAGGCTAAAAAAGATTTTTATTGATTACATCATTCCTGCCGTGGAGAGGGAAACAGAAGTAAATGAATGGGGCGAAGAAATTCTTGTTAAATTAAAAGGAGCAATTATTCTTTGTGTGGGATATTACAACCTTTAGTTCATTTTTTCTATCAATAATTTTTTAAGAGAAAACATTTCATCTCTTAACACAGCTGCTTCAATGAAATTTTCCTTTTTAGCTTCTTCAAACATCTTAGATTTTACGCGTGCAATGGATAACTCCAATTCACTTTTAGACATATATTGAACTACCGGATCCGCAGCAATTCCAACTTCATCATTGATTTCATAAGACTCGACGATAGTTTTATCTATACCTAGACCAATTACCCCTCTTTTTGGCTTAAGGATTTGCGTAGGAACAATTCCATGTTCCTGATTGTGCTTTAATTGTAGAGCTCGCCTTCGGGTAGTCTCATCTATGGTTTTTTGCATGGAATTAGTAATTCTATCAGCATACATAATTACCTTGCCATTTACGTTTCGTGCTGCTCTACCAACAGTTTGCACCAAAGACCTTTCAGAACGTAAGAATCCTTCTTTATCAGCGTCTAGAATAGCCACAAGAGAAACTTCTGGCAAATCCAATCCCTCTCTCAGTAAATTAACACCAACCAAAACATCGAATAAACCATTTCTCAGATCTGCTAGAATCTCAACCCTTTCTAATGTATCAACATCAGAGTGAATGTAACGACACCTGACGCCCATTTTTGCTAAAAACTTATCTAACTCCTCTGCCATCCGTTTTGTTAAGGTAGTGACAAGGGCACGTTCCTCTCTTTCAGTGACGACCGTTATCTCTTCTAATAAATCATCAATTTGATTTAAACTTGGGTGGATGAAGATTTCCGGATCCAATAACCCTGTAGGCCGTATGATTTGCTCGGCAATAATTCCTTCTGATTTTTCCAGCTCATAGTCTGCAGGAGTGGCGCTTACATAAATTGTCTGACCAATAATCCCTGTAAATTCTTCAAACTTTAGCGGACGGTTATCTATTGCCGCTTGCAAACGGAAACCATAATCAACTAAATTCACTTTACGAGATCTATCACCTCCATACATTGCCTTAATTTGGGGGATTGTAACGTGGCTTTCGTCAATAACCATCATAAAGTCTTTTGGAAAGTAATCAAGCAGACAAAAGGGTCTTGTTCCCGGTTTTCTTCGATCAAAGTAACGCGAATAATTCTCAATTCCTGAACAATAACCCAATTCCCGCATCATTTCTAAATCATACTCCACCCTACTTTTAAGACGCTTTGCTTCTAAGTGTTTACCTGTTTCTTTGAAGTATTCAGTCTGTGCCATCATATCATCTTGTATCTCATTGATCGCATTATTGATTGTATCCTTACTCGTAATAAATATGTTTGCCGGAAATATCTGATAGGCCTGAAACTGTTCAACGGTTTTGTTGTTAATTGGATCAAAAGTTTCTATTGACTCAATCTCATCTCCCCAAAAAACAACTCTTAAAGCCACTTCTGTATAAGCTAAGTAAATATCAACCGTATCTCCTTTAACTCGAAATGTTCCGCGTGTAAACTCTGAAGTGGTTCTTGAATACAAACTTTCTACTAAGCTTAATAAAAATTTATTTCGTGAAACAATTTCCCCAACTTTTATAGTGCTTACACCTTGGTAAAACTCCTCTGGGTTTCCAATTCCATAAATACAAGATACAGATGAGACAACTATGACATCTTTCCTTCCTGATAAAAGCGAGGAAGTAGTATGCAAACGCAATTTTTCAATTTCATCGTTTATCTGTAAATCCTTTTCAATAAAGGTATCGGTTACAGGCAAATAAGCTTCAGGTTGATAATAATCATAATAGGAAACAAAATATTCTACAGCGTTGTTAGGAAAAAAAGATTTGAACTCTGTGTACAACTGTGCTGCCAGGGTCTTATTATGTGACAACACCAAAGTTGGTTTATTGACCTCTTTAATTACATTAGCGATTGTAAACGTCTTTCCTGAACCCGTAACACCCAGCAATGTTTGGTCTTTCACGCCATTTTTCAATCCTTCAACCAATTGCTTTATGGCCTGCGGTTGATCTCCTGTTGGAGAATATTCAGAAACTAGTTTGAATTCCATTATTCAAAACTAAGCATCATTGACTTCATATAATTGATTCCGTTAAATTATATTTAGTATCTTGAGGCTGATGGACCAAAAAACGTTTAATAAACTATCTATTAATGCAAAAAGGGCTCTTTTGCTAGAAGGAGGAATATTTTTAGCAACAAGGCAGTATAGATCTCATACAGTTCATTTATATGATCTAAACGGAAGTTATATTGAAGTTTGGAATCGAATTGGCTATGATTTTATAGAATGGATAGAATTCACGAATAATAAAGACACCATTAATAGTTATTTGAAAAATATTAATATCGAGGAAGATTTAAATATTTGAGAAAAATCAAACACATATTAACCATACTCATTTGTTTATGTGGAGTAAATTACCACTCCCAACAATTTAAATTTCAGCACTACTCCGTTGAAGAAGGACTGCCACAGTCACAGGTGCATACGATGATACAAGATTCTAGAGGATTATTATGGATTGGAACCATTGGTGAAGGTTTATCAAAATTTAACGGAAAAGAATTCACCACGTTCACCAAAGAAGAAGGACTTTCAGGAGATAAAATTTATTCGTTATTTGAAGATAGTAAACACAATATTTGGATTGGAACAAGTGAAGGAATAACGCATTACAACGGAATATCATTTACAAAACATCCTATTTCGAAAAAGTACGATATCTTAGTATCGGCAATTGTTGAAGACAAAAACAACACTATCTGGGCCGCTACTAATGCAGGGCTATATTATTACGAAAATAATCAATGGATAGCTTTCATTTCGAATAATGCAAAACTTAAATACAACATCAGCTGTTTATTTGTGGACAGTATTGGTATTATTTGGACAGGGAACGATAACGGGTTATTCAAGATTGATAAAGGACACGTAACACGCTATACGGTTAAAAGCGGACTCTCCTCAAACAAAGTAAGAAGTGTCAATGAACTGAATGGTCAACTTTTGGTAGGAACCTACGGACACGGATTAAATATCCACAGCGATAATGGATGGTATGTTTTAGGAAAGTCAAATGATATTGTACACAATATTTTTGTAGACAACAAACAAAATATCTGGGCCGCCACGCAAGCCAATGGTGCAATTAAATATAATTTAAAAAAGAAGTCTGAAAAAACATACAACGAATCAAAAGGACTTTCTGCAAATAATGTACGAATAATAGTACAAGACAGCTGGGGTAACATGTGGTTTGGAACTAATGGTGGTGGTATAAATAAGTACCATGGACAACAGTTCAAACATTATAATCTCGAAGAAGGGTTTTTACATACTACATTTTTCTCAGTACTCGGTGGCACTGACAATTCCCTATGGGCAGGAACAGGACCTTTTGGTTTCGCTGAAATGAGCAATGACACTGTAATTTACCATAACCAAAATACCGATTTTCACGACCATCAATGTAAAACTTTATTTGAAGATCATCTAGGAAACATTTGGATTGGAACAGAAGGAAATGGAGTATATATCTTTGATGGAAGCAACTACACTCAAATCAATGGAAAAAAAGGACTAGTAGATGACTGGATTCGCTCCATAACGCAAGACAAAGACCTCAATATATGGATTGCAACTGTTAGCGGAATTTCAAAATTAACCCCAACCAACTACGGAGAACTTAACTTCACCATAAGGAATTTCAGACAAGAAAATGGATTACCCGGCAACAGAGTCAATACCCTTGCTAGCGATAATGAAAACAGAATGTGGTTTGGAACGAATAATGGACATATTGGCTATATTAAAAATGGAAAAATAACGCATTATGGAGTAAATGAAGGAATCAAAAAAAATGTAGTTATCAAATCTATCGCATTTGATGATTTCAATCAACTTTGGGCCGCATCTCTTCTAGAGGGATTATTCCACGCGGACGTTAGAAGCAGCGCTGTCTCTTTCAAGCAATTTAAAAAAAAAGATGGATTAAACAGTAACAATATATACTTACTTCAATTTGACAAACTTGGACAATTATGGCTAGGAGCTGGAGGTGGTGTAGACAGAGTATCTTTTACTGAGTCAGGTGAAATCTCAGGTATCAAGCATTTTGGGAAAAATGAGGGTTTCCTTGGTGGTGAAACCTGCACAAAC
>Ga0233450_10002067_pt1 | contig 20103 bp, 16 predicted proteins | sample 011ome_30_FD_189956 | JGI IMG/M metagenome (GOLD analysis project Ga0233450, IMG submission 189956) | Coastal salt marsh microbial communities from the Groves Creek Marsh, Skidaway Island, Georgia - 011501CT (spades assembly) | ecosystem: Environmental > Aquatic > Marine > Intertidal zone >... | reverse complement strand
TAGGAGCGCAGGGGAATTGCCAGCAGGGCATAGATACCGAAGATGGCGAATATCATACCTCTGACCATGTCCTGGATAATGCTGGACTGCTCTGCAGTACCACCATCCTCACGGTAATCAACACTTGGGTAGCGCGATTTCAGTTCAGGAAAGAAGTTGTTCTTGATTTCTTCATTGACCACGTTAGGTTCTACCAGGGATTCTATGATGTCTGCGTTTACGGCTACCGAGCGCTCACCATCAACTCTGTTGATTCGGGCATAACCTGGCTGCATATTGAAGTCTGCGATAGAAGAGAAGGGCACCGTGTCTCCTTCAGCGGTACGAATATACATATCTTCCAGATCGCCGATAGAAACACGTTCTTCTTCAGGATAACGAACCATCACACGCACCTCATCATCACCACGCTGTAAGCGCTGGGCTTGTGATCCATAAAACGCATTACGCACCTGAGTCGACAGGTCATTCAGGGTGAAACCCATGACTTCAGCGCGTGGCAACAGCTGCAACCTCAGTTCATCCTTGCTGTTAACGGCTTCATTCTTGATATTGATTAGCCCGTTAAAAGTACGCAGCTTGGCTTCAAGTTCTCCTGCAGCAGCAGTCAGTTCAGCGGGATTGTTGCTTACCAGCTGGTAGGAAATAGGGTTGCCACCAAATACGGTGCCTGAGGAAAAGGTGAGTGTTTTGAGCCCGGGCATATTGCCCACATAGCTTTCAAGATACTGGGTCAGCAGATCCGACTCAATCTGGCTGGGAACATCCTTATCCATTTCAATGGCGGCTGTACCGGAGGAGGCACCACTACCAACAATAATCACATGATCAACAATTTTGGTGGAAATTTCGCCAGTTTCACTATTAAAAAATTCAAATTGGCCGTCCAGTGAAAGAGCGGCATCTTCGAGTTTGTCCATCACAGCGCGGGTCTGTTCTTCAGGACTGCCTTCGACCATAGTGACATTGGCACGAATAACGTCTGCAGGAATTTCAGGTAAAAATACCATGCGGACAATACCGCCAGCCAACAGACCAATAGCTATAATGAACATGCCGATAAAGCTGGTGAAGGTGATGTAGCGATTTCTGATGCTTTTTTCAACCAGAGGCACATAGGTATTGTGCACAAATTGGTCCAGACGTGCGTTGACACGTGCAGGTATCTTGTTGAACCAGCTGGCGGGATTGGGCTTGCCAAAGTGAACCAGATGAGAAGGCAGTATCAGCTTTGATTCGACCAGTGAAAAAACCAGGCAGAGAATCACTACCCAGCCAATGGATTCGGTGAACGCCGCGGCAAACCCGCTGATCATCAGTAATGGTAAAAAGGCGACAATAGTGGTGAGAACACCGAAGGTCGCTGGCAATGCAACCCGATTAGCGCCATGCACAATGCTGGCAATACTGTGGCCATATTTATCCATACTGTGGTGAGCGCTTTCGCCAATAATAATGGCATCATCCACTACGATACCCAACACCATGATAAAGCCAAACAAGCTGAGCATGTTCAGATCGAGTCCAACCGTGGGCATGAGGGCAAAGGCACCGAGGAAAGAAATAGGAATGCCAACGACCACCCAGAATGCCAGCTTGATCTCGAGGAAGATGCTAAGAATGATGAAGACCAGGAAGGCTCCCATCAGTAGGTTGGTGGTCATCAGGTCAAGGCGGTCTTTAAGATAATAGGAAGAATCGGCCCAGACATCCAGATTAATCCCTTCCGGCAGGGTCGCCTTGCGCTCCTCAACAAAATTACGGGCCGCTTCCGTGACATTCAGCATATTCTGATTGCTGGTGGTTAGCACCGTCAGACTGATGGAAGGTTTGCCGTCAAAGCGGGCATAGGTTTCTGTGTCTTCAAAGCCATCAATAATGGTGGCGATATCGCCCAGTGTCAGAATAGTGCCATCGGTTGAGGTCAGCAGTATGATCTTGTCAAAATCGTGATAATCGTAGGCAAGTGCCTGTGTGCGCACCAGAATTTCGCCGCCCTGGGTGTCGATGGAACCTGCCGGCAGATCCAGTGATGAAGCGCGTATACGCTGGGCTATCTGATCCAGTGACAGGCCGTATTTGAGCAGGGTGTTTTCCGAGACTTCAATGCCTATTTCGTAAGGACGATCCCCAGCCATGCGTACCGAGGTCACATCACTCAGTTCAAGCAGTTCATCTCTTAATTGCTGGGCCAGTTCCTTCTGACTGACCGGGTCAATATCACCATAAACTTCAATACGCAGAGCATCATTGCGCATCAGAGTGCGGCTTACCGAGGCAGGTTCCGCATCAACCGGAAAGTTGAATATGCCATCTACCCGGGTTTTAACATCATTGAGAACTTCGTTAATGTCATAGGATTCATCCACTTCAAGGGTGACTGAACCGCTTCCTTCCTGGGAAATCGAACGCACATCAGTAATACCATCCACATCTTCCACTGCTTCTTCCAGAAGAATAATAATGCCTTTCTCTACATCAGCGGGAGTAGCGCCGGGATAGGCCATGGAAATCTGGATAGTGTTGATGTCAAAATCAGGCATCGCTTTTTTCGTAATCGTATAGATAGAAAACAGCCCGGCCATGATGATAATGATCATCAGCAAATTCGCAGCCACATGGTTATTGGCAAACCATGAAATCAAGCCTTTTTCTTCTTCTAGTTCTGACATGTTAGGTGACGCCTGTTATTAGCGGTGAAGTATGTTGTGTAGGTGACTTACTTGATGGCCTGAACGGTTTGCACTACGCCTTCAATTTCCTTGATCTGAACCGGTGAACCATTAAGGGGATTTTCAAGACGCGTCAGGATGACGCGATCGCCATTATCCAGACCTGCGGAAATATAAACGTCATCTCCATTAATGGTTAGGACTTCTACTGTTTTAGGCCGCAGTCTGCCCTCTGCATCGGCTGTCCAGATTACGTTATTGGCCTGTAATGTATAGCGTGGCAGTACGATCACGTCTTCAAGCATGCGCCCACGAATGGTGGCATTCACATAGGTGCCGATTCTTAACGGTTCATCATTCCACTCACTATTCCGGCTATTCTGACTATTCAGATTATAGGGGTCTGCAATCTGGACAACACTGAAGAGGACGCGGGTACGGGTATCCAGTACGCCTTCGGTGCGGGATAATTTACCGGTCCAGTGATAATCCTGATTGCCAATCCGACTGACCAGGTCCACTTCCGGTGCATTTTCCATGCTATCTGCCGCGCTGAGGTTGTCAGTGTGTGAAGGCAGGTCAAGGAAGGCAATTTTAGTTTCCGGAATAGGGAGTCTGACTTCGGCATAATCCACAGCAAACGTTTCTGCGATAGATGCGCCAGTTGTAACATATTGTCCGATATCGGTGTTTTTGCTGCTAACCAGACCATCATAGGGAGCGATAATGGTTGTTTTATTCAAGTCAGAAACAGCCTGATCCAGATCGGCCTGGGCTGACTCAAGTCTTGCGACAGCTTCCTGTAGCTGGGGTTTGCGCAGATAGAGCTCTTTTGCCCTGATTCGGGACTGCTGTTCAGCTGACATGCGGTCCCATTCGCGCTGGGCAACATCTGCCTGGCCTTTTTCCTGCTCCAGCAGGCTTTTGGCGGCAGCAACTGATGCCTGGGCGCGGCTCACGGCAGCGCGATAATTCTGGTCATCCAACTTTATCAGTACATCACCTTCGTTGAAAAACCCACCAGCGACGAAGGAAGGGGATACTTCAACCACACGGCCGGCGACTTCAGACACCAGGTTGGTCTGTGTGCGCGGAGCTACGGTACCCTGCGATGACACCGAGATATAGGCATCCTGGACATTGACTGTCATGGCATCAACCACAACGGAGAGTTGTTGCGGTTCATTCTGCTCGGCATCCGGACGTCCTGCACGCAGCATTATGGCGACACCGATGGATGCCAGGATAATCAGGAATGGCAGAAGCTTTTTCAGCATGGATATGATCCTTTTCTGGTAGTTATTGCTGTTTGGTAAATATAGCGCTGTGCTGATGCAGGAAACACTCTTCAATGCTTTGTTGCTGCCCCGCCATGCAAGAGTTGCAGGAACAATTTTTCGATACTCTTTTTACGGACAAGCAACTGATAAAGTTCACTTTTTATTGTAAATAAAATAATAATGACTCATGAGTCATTATTTGCGAAGGGCATCTTACTCGCAGTGGTGAACAGAAGCAATGGGAAAACCTCTGGATAATGTGGAAACAAAATGAAACGAATGATGGGGGTTTGTTGGCAGCAAAAGCTTAGTGCAGTGCTGCGCGCAATGGTAATTCCCGAACTATTGTGGCCTCGATTTCCAGCAGTTCATCCAGGCGAGGCATGATCGCGGCTTCTGGAAAATAGCTTTGGGCCAGGCTAAGAAATAATTGATAGTGACGGCTTTCGGAATCCGCGATGGCAAGGTAAAAACGCTTAAGTTTAGGTTCTTTATCCTCAGGCAAGGCCTGGGCAATTATGCCGAAGCGTTCAGCGCCGCGGGCTTCCACAATACTGGCAATAAGAAGCCGGTCCAGCATATAGGCTTCTTTTCCCTTGTCCATGGCCTTGTGCAGTCGTTGTATATATTGATCTTTCTGGTCTGATCCGGGGGTCAGATTTTTCTCCAGTATCAATCTGACGACATCACGAAAATGGTTGAGTTCTTCCACGGCAAGATTAAGCATCTCTCTCACCAGCTCAGGTTTATCCGGGTAGTGTGAGAGCATGGATATAGCCATGCCCGAGGCTTTTTTCTCGCAACTGGCATGGTCCAGCAGGAAACTGTCAAAATCAGCCATGACGGTTTCCAGCCATGCACTGGAAGTGATCTGCTTTAATGTGAAATCCATTTCTCTTGCTTAAGCAGATTGCGGACTGGGCGAGGGCAGGGAGGTAAAGGTATGCAGCAGGGCCTGCCAACTGCGACGTTTTCCTTCCAGCTCGATTTTTAACAGGCGATAGCGTTGGCGCAGGCTTTCTGCATCCAGTTCATGAAATTTTTCATGCAGGTCGGTGGATAGCTGCGCGGATTTTGCCTGGTACCATTGTTGCTTAAGCTCGGCCCAGTGGTTCAGCGTTTCTACCAGCTGGTTATATTCAAGCTCGAGTTTTTCGCGCCAGGAAGGAGAATCGATAACTTTTTCACAGGTGATCAGGGCATGGTTGTATTGCACCTGTAAGCGCTTGAGCTCCTGTCGGTAGACAGAGCATTGGCGTAAGTTGTAGGTAAGCCCTATCCAGGAGCAGAATTTGATCAACCACTTGGTGGGATCCCAGTGATACCACTTGATGCCATTGCGATAGTCCCAGGCGAAGGTGTGGTGATAGTTGTGGTAACCCTCGCCAAAGGTAAACAGTGAAATAAACCAGTTATCACGCGCAGTCTGTTGTGGGTCATAGTCACGACTGCCCCAGATATGTGCCGCTGAGTTGATCAGATAGGTAAAGTGCTGACTCAGTACCAGGCGCAGAAAACCGGCTAACAGTAAACTGCCCCAGATATCACCATGAACAAAGCCAATAAGAACCGGCATAGCCACATTCATTATCAGCAATAATGCCAGATAATGCTTGCGTTGCCAGACCAGAACCGGATCTGCCAGCAGATCCTTTACATTACTGGTGTCCTCTTTGGTGCTGTCAAAATCCCGAATCATCCATTCAAAATGCGAATACCAGAAGCCTTTTCCGGCTGAGTAGGGGTCTTTTTCATTGTCATCCACATAAAGATGATGACGACGGTGATCCGAGGCCCAGGTGATGCAGTCATTCTGCAAGGCACAGGCACCTCCCAGGGCAAAAACAAACTTCAGAATGGGGTGAGCCTGATACGCCTTGTGTGACCAGAGGCGATGATATCCGGCGGTGATGGACATTTCACAAAAGATTAACAATGCCAGGCACCAGCCCCATTCATAAAGATCATAGCCATAATTAATGCCATACCAGGGCACCAATGTAAGCACGACCAGAATGGGCAACCCAAGGACAGCAAGGTTTAACCAGCGAATGGGTGGTTTGGGACTGGGGGGAGTCATGTTGATATTTTCTTCTGTTATGTAATGGTTAGCTGTGAGTGGTCGAAATTATTGCAGAATAAGGCGCTGATTAAAACCAGCACCGGGACTTCCAGGTTTGAGTGTCTGTAGTAAGGGATTTGCGGATCAGCTAAAATCCTAAATAGCCTGAATTTTAATGAAACCGGATGGATTGTTGATGAGTAATGCACGCAGTGGGAATGATGGTGGTCTTGGCGGCAATGATGCTGGTAATGCGGTCTTGGTAGAAATACAAACCCGCCTGGAATTTCAGGATCTCACCATTGCAGAGCTCAATGATGTGATTACTGATCAGCAAAAACAGCTTGATAGCCTATCCCGTCGGCTCGAAATGCTGGGGGATAACCTGAAAGTTCTTGAGGCGTCTGTGGAGACGGAGCAGCACGACGAAAAACCCCCGCACTATTAGTAATACTCAGTAATAGACAGTATTAGACAGACAGAGGTCGTTATTAGTGGTAACTATTAACGACCTCTGCTGGAGATCTATCAGATACCTGAAGGTTCGCTCACTAAAGTGCAGGAATGGCCTTTTACTTCTCGGCGTCGACTTCCTCAGCCTGCAAGCCCTTGTCACCCTCGGTAACAGCAAAATTCACGCGCTGACCTTCTCGCAGAATCCGGTGCCCATCTCCCACAATAGAGCGGAAGTGCACAAAAATATCGTCTCCGCTATCCCGGGTAATAAAGCCAAATCCCTTGCTGGCACTAAACCATTTAACGCTCCCGGTTTCCCGGGGTCCAGCACTGATAACGACAGGTTTACTTTCCTTTTTACTCTTTCTGTGTTTTTTGCGAGAGGAGGGTTTTCTGGATGAGTTGCTGCCTTGAGTCAGACCTTCTGCAGAACAAACCCAGTAACTGGTAAAACAGCCTGCCAGAAGGGCAACAGAAAAAACGGCCAGTGGTCCTGGAAAAAGATTGTATAAGCCGATGAAAAAAGAGATAGCAGAAAGTACTATCGCTACGATTATTGAAGCAATGATTATTTTGATGTTCATGATTAACTCTTTTGGAAAAAGAAGGTTTTCTTTTTTATTATTAATGTTTATTTTTAACTTGCCTGCACGGCGATGGTGACAAGAGATTAAGCAATGGTAAATGGCAATTACAACAACCACGCAGTGCAGCAAGCTGCGGATGGTAACATTTTCGAGTGAGATTTTTAAAGGGGCTGAATGCTCAAGTTTACTTGAAACATTTTAGAGAGGAATAGGGATCCCGCCAGCACGTATTTCAATGTCTGTATTCCCGTCTTTCTCGCCAAAGTCGCGCTCCGGGATATCACAATCCTTGAGGATGGTGTTCATGCGGCTACGATCACGCTGAAATAAATCCAGATCATATTTGCGTGAAACATCGCGCCAGGCTGCGGCATATTCACAATGAAAGCTTTCCTGGTCCGGGCGCCAGTTGCCAATGCCGCGATCTCGTTTGTCGCGATGGCTGTCCCGGCTCACAGGAATCAGGTTCAAGGGGTCATTGGCGAACTGCATGCGTTTCTCATCATCCCACTGAAAGCCATTGGCGGCGTTGGCATAGGGCAGCGGAATGATGTGATCTAACTCCAGGCGGGCAGCGCGAGTAAATTCTTCACCGCTATAGGGGTCTGTCCATTTGCCTTCACGAATTTCGCATTGGCGCGGATTGGTCCAGCTCACCGGAACCTCGCTGGTGGCCTGCAGGATCTGGGTGCGAACAGTTTGGCAGCCTCCTACCAGCATCCAGTGGGGCCAGTCATCTTCAAGATAAAACAAATCCTGATTACGGTTTGAAAGTTGCGGACGGCGAGACATAATGTCGTTACGGGAGGGTGCCATGCGGCAGCCTGACTGGTGGCAATGGTAATTGCCAAAGAAATCCCAGTGGCCGCCGTTACGATCGAAATTCTTGTCCAGATGGGCCTGCAGGGATGACCACGGCAGGCTTATTAGCAAGCCCGGTAAAAGCAGCAAGACAAATTTTTTCAGGTTCGGCATGTTGCTCTCCTGATGAATTGTACGAATTCCAGTTTTACGTCCATTGCGCTCAAGGTCCCAACTAAACTGATAAACGGAGCAGTCAGGTTCATCAAGACCGGTTTGAAGCACAAACAATCCCAATATTGCCTTCAGGCAGTAAATTACCCCAAGTCAAAGGGACTTTAACCTGGTTACCTGATCCTGTAACTGATGCAGGGTTGTTTCGGCATTAGACAGCTTTTCCTTTTCTCTGGCAACCACGTCAGCCGGGGCATTATCGACAAATTTGGCATTGCCCAGTTTGCCCGAAAGCCGGCCAATTTCCTTGGTCAGCTTATCCTGCTCGCGTCCCAGACGCGCCATTTCAGCATCTACATCGATGAGACCGGCCATAGGCACAAGAACTTCCATATCGCCAACCACTTGCATGGAGGAAGGAGGTGCCTGCTGCGGATCATCGAGCCAGCTGACTGATTCCAGCTTCGCCAGTTTGACAAGAAATTGCTGGTTACTGTCCAGATTTTTACGATCCTGATCAGCACCACTGGTCAACAGGACATTGATATTGGTAGCGGGTGAAATATTCATCTCGCCACGAATATTTCTGATAGCAACGATAACGCCCTTGATCCACTCCACTTCCCTGTCGACACTCTCGTCAATAATGCTGTCATCAGCTTCCGGGAAGGGCTGCTGCATGATGGTGGGACCTTCAATGCCCAGAAGTGGAGCGGCTTTCTGCCAGATCTCCTCGGTAATAAAAGGCATTAACGGGTGCAACATGCGCAGACTGCTTTCAAGAACATGCAGCAAGGTATAACGGGTGGCATTTTTCTCGGCGTCGGAGGCATTGTCGTCCCACAGTACCGGCTTGGAGAGTTCAAGGTACCAGTCGCAGTACTCATTCCAGAAAAAGTCGTAGATGGCCTGGGACACCAGGTCAAAGCGATAATCCGCAATACCACTTTCAACCTGTTTCAGGGTTTGCTGCAAGCGTGACCTGATCCAGATATCCACCTGGGAATAATCATCCTCGCTATCCGGTTCACTGATCTGCTGGCCTTCAGCATTCATAAACACATAACGCGCCGCATTCCAGATTTTGTTACAAAAATTCCGGTAGCCTTCAATGCGGCCCATGTCAAAATTGATGTCTCTGCCGGTCGAAGCCAGGGAATAGAAAGTGTAGCGCAGGGCATCGGTACCAAAGGCGGGAATGCCATCTGGAAATTCCTTGCGGGTTTTTTTGGCAATTTTTTCAGCATCCTGTGGACGCATCAGTCCCTGGGTACGTTTGGCTACCAGGCTCTCCGCGTCAATGCCATCAATCAGGTCAATGGGGTCAAGCACATTGCCTTTTGATTTGGACATTTTCTGACCTTCGCCATCGCGGATCAGGCCATGAATATAGACTTTCTGAAAGGGAATCTGCTCCCTGAATTTCAGTGTCATCATGATCATGCGCGCCACCCAGAAAAAGATAATGTCAAAAGCTGTCACCAGCACATTGGTCGGGTGGAAGGTCTTTAATTCTTCGGTGTCTTGCGGCCAGCCCAGGGTAGAAAAGGTCCAAAGTGCTGACGAGAACCAGGTGTCCAGTACATCTTCATCCTGTTTCAGGGGCAGGTCGGCTGCCAGGTTATATTTCTCACGTACGTGGTCTTCACTACGGCCAACAAACATATTGTCCTGCTCATCGAACCAGGCCGGAATGCGGTGTCCCCACCAGAGCTGGCGACTGATGCACCAGTCCTGCAGGTCACGCATCCAGGAAAAATAAGTGTTCTCCCAGTTTTTCGGAACGAATTCGATATCCCCGTTTTCCACGGCTTCAATAGCGGGTTTGGCGAGACTTTCTACCGCTACATACCACTGATTGGTCAGGTAGGGCTCAATGACCACGCCGCTACGATCACCCCGTGGAACTTTCAGCTTATGATCTTCGATTTTCTCCAGCAGGCCAGCGCTTTCCATGTCCCTGACGATCTGCTTGCGGGCATCGAAACGATCCAGGCCGCGGTAGGCTTGTGGGGCATTCTCGTTAATGGCGGCATCGACAGTGAGTATATTAATAATGGGCAGGTCATGTCGTTTGCCGACTTCGTAGTCATTAAAGTCATGGGCCGGGGTTATTTTCACACAGCCGGCACCAAATTCCGGATCGACATAGTCATCAGCAATAATGGGTATTTCCCGATCGCACAATGGAAGCTGTACGCTTTTTCCTATCAAAGAGGCAAAGCGCTCATCTTCAGGATGCACGGCCAGAGCACTATCTCCAAGCATGGTTTCCGGGCGTGTTGTGGCAATAGTGATGTAGGATTTGCCGTCGGCAGTAGTGGCGCCATTGGTCAGCGGGTAGCGGAAATACCAGAAGTAGCCATTTTCTTCTTCAGAAATTACTTCCAGATCGGAAATCGCGGTATGCAGTTTCGGGTCCCAGTTAACCAGGCGATTGCCACGGTAAATAATGTCTTCGTCATATAGGCGAATAAACACTTCTTCAACAGCCTGGGACAGGCCTTCATCCATAGTGAAGCGTTCTCTGCTCCAGTCAATTGATGAGCCCAGTCTGCGTAACTGGCGGGTAATATTGTCACCGGATTCGGCTTTCCATTCCCAGACTTTTTCAATAAATTTTTCCCGGCCCAGATCATGGCGGGTTAAACCGTCGGCCTGTAATTGACGTTCGACAACCATCTGGGTGGCAATGCCGGCATGATCTGTCCCTACCTGCCAGAGCGTGTTACACCCCTTCATACGATGATAGCGAATCAGGGCATCCATAATGGCGTTATTAAAGCCGTGCCCCATGTGCAGACTGCCCGTCACATTGGGAGGCGGTATTGCGATGCTGTAGGCAGGACCCTGGCCGGAAGGCTTGAAATAGCCATTTTCTTCCCAGTTTTGATACCAGGTTTTTTCTATCTCGGAAGGTTGGTAGGTTTTGTCCATTGGATGTAGTTTAACTGCCTGTTTTGGGATATGAGTGACTGTCTGAAAGGCTCGCATTATATCCTGTCACCAAGATATATCCCAATGCGCAAGCCCTGCCGCATGAATTAATTTTGAGTGGTTTGCAGAACTGTAATGGCAGGTGTTGGCTATTCCGGCATGCCAGTTTCAATACCGAGTGATTCCAGGTTCATGCTCACGCCATAATAATTCGCCAGGGCTATGATCAAAATCCGCTTGCCAGCGTTTCAGTTCTGCCTGCGCAACGGCTTGCTCGCGCAGATTTAGCTAAAAAAAATCACTGAGTCCGGTTTCAAAGCGTCTTGCTTCAGCGTCGGCCAGCTGTCTCGCAGCATCCAGTTCCAGTTCGGCGATGTCTTTCATTTCACGGGCAATCATCCTAACCTAAAGAGGATGATGCTTGAGATCAAAGCCTTTTGCTTTATAGATATTCCAGTGCTCACGCAATTTACTTTTTGCGGCTTCCTGGTTGGGAACGATTTCAGCGATTCGATCAAACTGGTCGTGAAATTCAGGAATCTCCTCGCTGAGGTTTATCAGCAGCGTAGCACTGACTGTGCATGATGTGCCAAAGCCAATAAACACCGGGATTTCCTCGTCGGCATCAAGATCTTCATCCAGACCGACAATAACATGGGGAATAAAGCTTTCCGGCTTGAAGCTCCAGAGTAAATCATCCATATCCTGAGCAGTTTTTTCCGAGTTCGTGTGGATATAAATCTTCATCCCCTGACCCATTGCTTTTTCGCACAGGCGACAGGCAAAAACCATCCGGTCTTCCTGTGCGGGTTGCTGAATGAGATAAAAATCGACCTGGGTCATGGGCTCTGTCTATTTACTCGGAAAAAATTCATCTGCTCTGAGGAATCAGTTATTCAGCAGGTACTCTACCAGTAGCGGTACGGGCCGGCCGGTAGCGCCCTTTTCCTTGCCCTGTAACCAGGCTGTTCCGGCGATATCAAGATGTGCCCAGGGATATTTCTTGGCAAACCGGGACAGGAAGCAGGCGGCGGTGATGCTGCCGGCCTTGGGTCCACCAATATTGGCGATATCGGCAAAATTGCTATCCAGCTGGGACTGGTATTCATCCCAGATTGGCAAACGCCATACCGGGTCATTGACGTCCAGGCCAGTCTGGTAAAGTTTGTCAGCCAATTCATCATTGTTGCTCATTACACCGCTGACTACCGAGCCAAGCGCAACGATAACGGCACCGGTCAGAGTCGCAATATCAATAACAGATTTTGGCTTATACCTTTCTACGTAGGTCAGGGCATCACACAGTACCAGCCTGCCTTCTGCATCAGTATTGAGTACTTCGATAGTCTGACCCGACATGCTGGTTACGATGTCACCAGGTTTGGTGGCGCGACCACTTGGCATGTTTTCAGCACTGGCTATAACGCCAATAACATTAATCCTGGGTTTCAGGGCGCACAGTGCGGCCATGGTACCGAGGACGCTGGCAGCACCGCACATGTCAAATTTCATTTCATCCATGCCGGCACCGGGTTTCAGACTGATACCACCGGTATCAAAAGTAATACCTTTTCCCACTATCACATTGGGTTTGGTTTTTTCGCTGGTACCGTTATATTCCATAATAATCAGGGCAGAGTTTTCATCGCTGCCATTGCCAACAGAAAGCAGGGAGCCCATGCCAAGTCGGCGCATCTGGGCTTCCGACAACACCTTGGTTTTTAACCCTTTGTTGCGTTTGGCAAGCAGCTGGGCCTGCTCGCCCAGGAAAGTAGGAGTACAGATATTACCTGGCAGGTTACCCATTTCACGAGTCAGTGCCATGCCGCTGGCAACCGCAGAACCGATATCGAGTGCTTTTCTGAGTTTGGAGCGCTGGGTTTTGTCCACCAGATAGACATCTACCTTCTTCAGTTCCGGCTTGCTTCCTTTCTTGGACTTGGTCTGGGTATATCGATAGACACTATTCTGCAGTATCTGGGCGATCATTTGTCCACATTTTTCACTACCGGCATTTTTTACCGGTAGATTGATCAGGGTATCAAGTGCGTCCCCAAGGGCATATTTCTTCAGACCCTGTGCCACGCTGTTAATAATCTTGATAAATTTTTTCAAATCAAGTTCACCTTTTTTACCCAGGCCAACGAGAAGCAGTCGTTTCGCGCGGACCCCTTCCGGGTTATGAATAAGCAGAGTTTGCCCGAGAGTGCCACTAATATCGCCAGCTTCAATGATTTTGCCCAGCGCCCGATGGGTAAGCTTGTTAACTTCTGCAGTCACTTCGGGTAAAGCCTTGTTCTGGTAAACCCCAAGGATCATGCAGGAAGTAGTAATATTCTGGAGTGCAGCAGTCTTGATTGTGAAATTCATAAATGTTCCGTGTTTGTGAAAATGTGAGGAAAGCGGTGAATGCAAAATTTTACTCTGGCCACTGCCATATATCAAAATACCGTCATCTGGTGTCAGGAAGGGCTGTGTGGTTCTGAGACAGACAGGCAATCATACAGGTGGCTGAGGTCGAAGCGATACTCTAAAATCAAGTTATGATTATTTCACGCTATCTGACACGGCAGATTCTCCAGGTAACAGCGGCAACGACGTTCATATTACTGGCCGTGGTTGTGTTGGGACGATTTCTCAAATACCTGGGGCAGGCTTCCCAGGGAGAAATTGATCCAGCGATTCTGGCCCTGCTAATGACATACCGTATTCCTGAGTTTATTCAGCTTATATTGCCACTGGCACTTTTGCTCAGCATTCTCCTGGCCTATGGCCGAATGTATGCCGACAACGAGATGACGGTATTATCTGCCTGTGGTTTGAGTAGGCGGCGCTTGCTTGGAATGACCTTTATTTCATCAGCACTGGTAGCGCTCACCGTGGCCATACTTTGTTTCATGCTTACCCCAATGGGACTGATTAACACTGATAAATTGCTGGAGGCACAAAAAGAACTGAATGAATTCGATGTTATGGTGCCAGGGCTGTTTCAGAATATTTCCCGCGGACAGCGCACAACCTATAGCGAAGATATCGTTGATGAGCAGATGCAGAATGTATTTATGCATGAAAGCGAAACCGGTCGCATAACAGTGGCCAGTACCGCCATCCCGACTGAGGATGAAGAAGGCGGGCGCTTCGTACTTTTCTCCACAGGGTCCATTTCAGAGAAAAAAGCTGATAGCAATGAAATACAGCTGACCCAGTTTACCGAGATGGGGGTAAGGATTCCAGCGCGGGAAATTACAATTGATGTTGCCGTCGCCGAGCGGGCAATGACGACAACGGTACTGTGGAATTCCGGGGAAGCTTCCCATACTGCTGAACTGCAATGGCGGATTTCGCTGGTACTGATCATACCGATACTGACGCTGATGGCGGTACCACTGAGCCGGGTCAGTCCGCGGCAGGGGAGATTCGCAAAAATGGTGCCAGCTGTTTTTCTTTATATACTATATTTTGGTCTTCTGCTGGTGAGCAGGGATCTGTTGGCGGCAGGTGATATTCCAGAGTTTCTGGGATTATGGTGGGTGCATGCCCTGTTTGGCTTGCTGGGCTGGTTGTTGTTTTCGGACAGGCTAAGGGGCTTGGCCGTTCCCGGGTTTTTAACCAGATGATAAAAATAGACCGTTATATAAAAAACCAGGTATTGCTGGCCATGTTGGTAGTCCTGTTTGTGCTGGCAGGGCTCGATCTGGTATTTGCCCTGGTGGATGAAGTCGGTGAAACCGATGCAAATTATTCCAGTGCCGATGCTATTCGCTATGTGTTGTTTGTTTTTCCCCGCCATATCTATGAACTGTTGCCAATGACGGCCCTTATTGGCTCTCTTGTTGGTCTGGGAATCCTGGCTTCGGCCAACGAACTGGTGATATTGCAGGCTTCAGGCGTAAAGGTTCTGCGCATAGTGTGGGCAGTAATGAAGCCAGCCATTATTGTCATGGCAGTGGGTTTACTGCTGGGTGAATTCATAGCCCCTAAAATGGAGCTCCAGGGAGAACTGGATCGGGCACTGGCGCGCGGCGAGCAGGTTGCCCTTTCCCGCTACGGGCACTGGCAACGAGACCGTAATGAATTTATGCATTTCAATGCTATTGATCCGGATGGGGTGCTCCATGGCATCAGCATTTATTCCTTTACTGAAGAGCAAACCCTGGCATCGCTGGTGAACGCCGAAAGTGCAAGCTTTCAGAATGAATCAGATGGTTACTGGTTATTGGATAATGGTACAGAAATTAACTACAGCAATACGCAGGATATGCCTGCATCACAGGTCGATGTGTTTAAAGAGAAAGTCTGGGATGTGGACCTGAACCCCGATCTGCTTAAGGTACTGATTATTGACCCGGATAAAATGTCGATATCAGATCTTTATCGCTATGCTCGCCGTTTTGAAAACCAGGAACAGGATAGCAGTGCATATTTTCTCTCGTTTTGGAAAAAGGTGATGCAGCCTATCACTACAGCTGCCTTGGTGATTGTTGCGGTGTCTTTTATTTTTGGTCCCTTGCGCTCTGCCACCATGGGTTCAAAAGTCTTTACAGCAATCTGTTTTGGCATTGTTTTTTATCTGGTGCAGAACCTGCTCAGTACAGTAAGCCTGGTCTATCAGCTCAACCCGCTTTTTGCAGTTACCTGCCCGATTGTGTTCTGTCTTTTGCTGGGAGCAGCTTTGCTCAGGCGGGCAGGTTAGTAACTGGACGTTACAGGTTACAAGTCGCGAGTCGCAAGTTACAAGTCACAAGAAAAGTTGCAGGTCGGATAAGGCTTGCAGAGCCGTCATCCGACGCGCCGACTTTGGTTTGAGTTCAAGGAAAGAGGAGGTCGACCTGTTTTTGGAGGGATTATTTCTTTTCCATTAGCGGGACGCTGACGAGTCTGGTATTGAGACCTTGTCATGGAGCGTCTCTTTTTCTGAATTAAACAGCATCATCCAGTAGCCAATTCCCAACAGCAGCCATGAAACCATTGCCGCGCCAAAACGCACTACTGACTGCGCCACCGTTATAGGCTGGCCCTGCTTGCTTACTACCCGGATACGCCAGGCCTGCATGCCCAGAGTTTGACCGCTGTGGGTCCAGAACCAACCATAGAAAGCCCAGGCACTAACAATCATGGCGGTAAAAGTGATGTTCTTGTATATGGGGTCCAGCACCACAGCCTCTCCTTCCAGAGTACGGGCATTTTCGACACCGAAAAAGGAAAGAATAATAAATGTCACCACCATCCATATGGCAATGACGAGAATGCTGTCATAGGCCATGGCGGCCAGAATTCGCCATAAGGGAGCAGGAGTGTTATTAATTGCCGGAGTTTGTTGAGTCATTGCCAGTGTTACCGTAAATCACTTCTTGTTAAATGTTGATCTACCCATTGTTGGCGTTAAGCCTGCGCTTTTCCGTGTAGATGCCAATTAAATTGCCGCCAAACATGATCAGCGCGCCAAGGATGACGAATACATCCATGCTTTCCTGATAAAGCAGCCAGCCCATGATACCTGCAAGAGGAAGGCGTAAGAAGTCCATTGGAATGACAACCATGGCATCGGCATAGGAAAAGGCCCGGGCAAAGCAGTAATGAGCAGTGATGGCAACAATTCCCATCACTATCATCCATAACCATTCCCTTGTGTCGGGAACTACCCAGATGGCAACAGTCGGAATCACGGTAAGCATGAACTGAATGACGGTGACATAAAAAATAATGTTCAGAGGAGAATTATTCACCACCAGTTTCTTGGTCAGTACATTGGCCAGCGCAAAGCAAACTGCACTAAAAATTACGATGAACATGGCCGGGTCCGGATTACCAAAACCCGGCCTGAGAATAGTCAGCACTCCAATAATACCTAGCACCAGAGTAAGTACACGAAAGCGGTTTATTTTTTCCCCTAGCAACACGCTGGCAATAATTACGGACCAGACCGGCCCTGAAAACTCCAGCGCGAATACTTCAGCCATTGGAATAGAGGCAAGTCCAAAGATCCAGGCGTATTGCGCGATAAGATGTGAGACGCTTCTAACCAGGTGAGTCCCTGGCTGTGCGGTTTTCAGCTGCTTCCACCCACTTCCCTGGAGCAGGGCACAAATCAGTATAAAGCCAACCGCATTGCGCACGGTGATCATTTGCAGGGTTGAGATTGTGCCGGATAATTCCCTGGCAGCGATGGCGAGCATCAACAGAGAACTGAGTGTTCCCAGCATCCAGAAGGCAGCGAGTATAACGGGTGAGCGAATAGCAGTAGACAAAATGATTAGCTTCAGTAGGATGCAGGGATCATGATCAATGAGCTGTGCATTGTACTCCAGCAACTATTTTTATAAATCTTTTTTAAATAATGCACTCATTACAGGTACTCCGGTGGATATCAGTTCCTATTTACAACGCATAGATTTTAGCGGCACTGCAGATAATTCCCTGGCGACTCTTGAGCAGATACACCAGTTGCATCCTCGTGCTATTGCTTTTGAAAACATCAATTCATTTGTTGCCGAAAGGGTCAGCCTGGAAGTGAATGATGTATTTGAGAAGCTGGTGAACCATGGCAGGGGGGGGTATTGTTTTGAGCAAAACCTGATTCTGGCAGAAATATTAAAAGCACTGGGGTTTCAGGTCACAGAACATGCCGCCAGGGTGCTCTGGCGATCGCCGGAAAAAACAGAAATGGCCCGCACCCACATGCTGCTCAAGGTGGATATTGCGGAACAATCCTGGATCGCTGATGTGGGCTTTGGTGGTCTCACCATGACAGCCCCATTGCGACTGGATCCCGGGGCTATTCAGAAAACCCCTAATGAAACCTTCAGGATCCTTAAGGAAGGCGATGAATTTACTATTGCCGTCAGTCTCAATGATGGGTGGAAGCAAATGTATGTATTTGATCTGCTTCCCCAGTATCCGGTGGATTTTGAGATGGCCAATCATTATGTGGCCACACATCCGCAGTCACATTTTGTGAATAATCTGGTCATGGCCCGGGTTGATAATCAGTGTCGGCATGCGTTGGAGAACAGAACCTATAACCGCTATATGCTGGAAGGCGGAACCGGTGACAACAGTGGGACAGGGGAAAAGGTTGAAAAGCAGAGTCAGCAGATTGACGATTTCGATCAACTGCTTGAACTGCTGAACAATACTTTTAATGTAGAGCTGGACGAAAATATCAATGTTTCAGCCTTGCAAAAACGCTGGGAAAATTTACCTTAAATGTCTCCAATTCCGCGTATAGACTTGACATTAAAGGCCAAATCACCAAAACTGCGCGCCATGAATAAAGCGATAACAATTATCAAGGGCATTATTATCCAGCGCTAAACGCGGGTTGGATCTTTGATTATTTGTCAGCAATAAATTGAAGAACATTAAATAAACCCGCCAACAGGCGGGTTTTTTCGTTTTAGCTCATGGCCAAAATACCCTGAGCGATATTTGCCAGAACAAACTATATCTTGAGAATGGAGTTTGATGTGACTGAACAGACTGTCACCAGTTCGACAAACCCGGGCAGCCTGCCAGGGTATGTTTCACTTATGGATACAACCTTGCGCGATGGCGAGCAAACCCAGGGTGTGTCTTTCAGCGCCGGTGAAAAACTCAATATTGTTCAGGCCATGCTGGAGTCCCTTGGAGTCGACAGAATAGAAGTCGCCTCTGCCCGCGTTTCAGCAGGGGAGCAGGAAGCACTGCGCAGTATCATCGACTGGGCAAAAAAGCATAAGCTGGAAGGGCGGGTTGAAGTACTCGGCTTTGTGGATTATGACCGCAGCGTAAACTGGATAAGGGAAGCCGGTGGTCAGGTACTGAATCTGCTGGTTAAAGGCAGTGAAAAACATTGCACCAATCAGCTTGGAAAAACCCTTGATGAGCACGTTGAGGATATTCTCAGGACTGTTAACTATGCCTGCGAGCAGGGGCTGCGCGTGAATGCCTATCTGGAAGACTGGTCCAATGGTTACCATGACGACAAGACCTATGTCTTTGCCCTGATGAGAGCCATCAAGGATTGTGGAATAGAACATTTTATGCTGCCCGATACGCTTGGCGTGATGAGTCCTGATGAGGTCTTCTCTGCTCTTTCAGATATGCGCAGAGAGTTTCCCGAGCAGATATTCGATTTTCACCCACACAATGATTATGGACTGGCCACCGCCAATTGTATGGCTGCAGTGAAAGCGGGTATTGCCAACCTGCACTGCACCATGAATTGCCTGGGTGAACGCGCAGGCAATGTCAGTCTGGCAGAGCTTGCCGTGGTACTGCGCGATAAAATGGGCATTGATACCGGTATCGATGAAACCCATTTGCACGATATCAGCACCATGGTTGAGCAGTTCTCCGGAAAATACATTGCCGCCAATATGCCAATCCTGGGACAGGATGTATTCACCCAGACCGCCGGTATCCATGCGGATGGTGATGTGAAAGGCGGGCTTTATGAAACCCGACTCAGCCCGGAACGTTTTGACCGCAAGCGTACCTATGCCCTGGGCAAACTCAGTGGTAAGGCTTCCGTGGTCAAGAATATCGAAGAGCTGGGTATCACACTGTCGGATGACAATCTGAAAAAAGTATTGCAACGGGTGGTCTCCCTGGGGGATTCCAAGGAAACGATCACTGCCGATGATCTGCCTTTCATCATTGCTGATGTACTGGAGAGTAATGACTTCCAGCATATAAAGCTGGTGGAATGCCAGATTCACAGCCAGTACGAAAAACATTCCCAGGTGAGCCTGGTGGTGGAAATCAACGGCACTGAGTATTCTGAAAGCGGAAAAGGCAATGGTGGCTATGCGGCCTTCATCGATGCGCTGAAAAAGATTATGCAGCTGCAGAATTTTGAATTACCGGAATTGCTGGATTATTCCGTGCGCATTCCCCGAGGCGGTAAAACCGGCGCCCTCACCGAATGTACTATCACCTGGGCGGGCGATCATGGCGGCAATGCAGGGAAGAACCTGCGTACTCGTGGTGTTCACTCCAACCAGGTGTATGCCGCGGTGGAAGCCACGCTGCGGATGATTAATACCCGGATGCATAGTGAAACCGAGACGAATTAAAGGCGGATAAAGGAAAGAACCGGATAAAGGAAAAAAGATAAAGGATAAAGGTGGGCAGTTTGCAGAGTCATCTGAAGC
>Ga0233450_10002064_pt1 | contig 20107 bp, 19 predicted proteins | sample 011ome_30_FD_189956 | JGI IMG/M metagenome (GOLD analysis project Ga0233450, IMG submission 189956) | Coastal salt marsh microbial communities from the Groves Creek Marsh, Skidaway Island, Georgia - 011501CT (spades assembly) | ecosystem: Environmental > Aquatic > Marine > Intertidal zone >... | reverse complement strand
TAACATAAACATTTTCTGCTTCTGTATATTTTATATAATCAGTTAATTCATTCCAATCAGCATGATCAGAAATAATAAGAGGAAGCTCTACTAAGCTTTGTTTGGCTCTTTGTTTTATTGACATCCAGCCTGAAGCTTGGCTGATTATGGGATCTTCAAATTTTCTTGCCCAAACATTTTTAATAGCCGATGGAGGGGCTAAAATTATTTCACCATTAAAATTTTTCTTATTGGTTAGGTTAATTTTTGAGATCTTACCTAAAAATATTTCATTCTTTTGGTAGTAATTACATAATTTGTCTAAAGATCCATGAATAAATATTTCTTTGTCATAACCTTGTTGTCTTAATAAACTCAATACTCGTTGAGCTTTTCCTAAAGCATAAACCCCAATTATATGAGGTCTTTCAGGAAATAATTTAAGTGATGTTAAAAGTTTATTAATTTCTAATTTTTCTTCTGGGTGCTGAAAGACAGGTAGGCCAAATGTAGCTTCGGTCACTAATGTATTACACTTTACAGGTTCAAAGCGCTTACATGTTTTATCTTTTGAAGTTTTATAATCTCCCGTAAAATTTATTTTTTCACCTTTTAATTCTGCTAGTACTTGAACGCTTCCTAAAATATGTCCTGCTGGAAAAAATGTTATAGATACTTCATCAATTTTGAGTGTTTGATTTAATCGAAGTTCTTGAAAATTTTCGGCACAGTTCTCGCCATACCTTATTTTCATAATTTCAATTGTTTCCTTTGTTGCTAAAACATTCTTATGCCCAGGTTTTGCATGATCGGCATGACCATGAGTTATTATTGCATTTTCAACTGGCTTATAAGGATCAATATGTGTATTTATTGGAATTATATGTAAATTTTTATCAATCCATTTCATATTCATATTATATAATAATGCTAGATAAATTAAAGCTTGAACCTATAAATAACTGGTTAAAAAAAAATAACTGGCATTTTTATAATCACCAACTCGAAACTGTTACCAAAACTTTACAAGGTTATGACGTTCTTCTTGTAGCTCCAACTGGTGGTGGAAAAACATTAGCGGGCTTTCTACCTGCATTAGAAGATTTAATAAATAACCAACATCCCAAAAACCAATTGCACACTCTATATATTTCTCCGCTCAAAGCATTAACAGTTGATGTGCATAGAAATCTTTTGGCTCCAATACAGGATCAAAAACTAGACATAAAAGTTGAAACGAGGACAGGTGATACTTCAAGTTATAAAAAGGCAAGGCAAAAACAAGCACCACCTCATATGTTAATGACTACACCTGAATCCTTAGCTTTACTTTTAGCCTCACCAGAGGCAAATGATTATTTTAAATTTCTCAAATTTTTAATAATTGACGAAATCCACAGCTTAGTAAATTCAAAAAGAGGTGATTTATTATCTTTAAATCTTTCAAGGTTGGAAACTATTGCTCCAAAATGTCAAAAGTTAGGATTATCTGCAACTGTTAAAAATAAGAACTCTGTATTAGCCTTTCTGTCACAAAAAAATAAATCTATAACAATAAACGTCCAAGAAAGATCTTCTCCTTCTATTGATATTTTGAAAACTGATATAAGAGTGCCTTGGTCAGGTCATATGGCCAGTTACGCTATAAAAGATATTTATAAAAAAATAATAAACTCAACTATGAGCATCGTATTTGTAAACACTAGGGCTCAAGCTGAATTAGTGTTTAACAAACTTTGGCATGAAAATGAAAAGAATTTAAAAATAGCTATTCATCATGGCAGTTTAGAAAAAGAAATGAGAAGAAAAGTTGAGAATATGATGTCACGGGGTCTACTAGATTGTGTAGTAGCAACTAGCTCACTGGACCTAGGTATTGATTGGGGAAATATTGATTTAGTTATTCAAATCGGATCACCCAAAGGAATTGCAAGATTTTTACAACGTATTGGAAGGAGTAATCATAGATTAAATGAACCATCAAGAGCTTTATTAGTACCATCCAATAGGTTTGAGTATTTGGAGTGTGTCTCAGCCATATCATCAATTAGGGAAAATATTTTGGATGAAATTAATGATAAAGAGGGGAGTCTAGATGTTTTAGCTCAACATATTTTGGGAGTTGCTTGCAGCAAACCTTTTGAAGTAAATGAATTGTTTACTGAAATAAAAAATTCTTGGCCATACAGAAATTTGCAGATCAAAAAATTTCTTGAAGTTTTGGAGTTTGTAAAAAATGGGGGGTACTCTCTTAAAAATTATGATCAATATTCTAAGATTGGTCTTAATAAGGAAAATCTTTATACGATTAAAAATAAAAATATAAGAAACAAATATAGATTGAATGTAGGGACTATAGTTGAGTCATATATGCTTAAAGTAAAGCTTGGCAATAGAACTTTAGGTCAAGTAGAAGAATGGTTTATAGAAGGTTTAAATGAAGGTGATACTTTTTTATTTGGCGGGAGAATTTTAGAATATCAATATTTATCTAATAACAATGTTATAGTAAGAACAACTAAAGATCAGCAGCCTAAAATTCCTTCATACGCAGGAGGTAGATTGCCTTTAAGTTCAGAACTTTCATTTCAAGTGCGTTCATTAATTAGCAAAGAAGAAAATTGGAAGAACCTTCCGTCTCAAATAAGTGAATGGCTCAGGTTACAACTAAAATTTTCCAATATACCTGGTCCTGAAGAACTTCTAGTAGAAACATTTCCTCGAAATATTAAGAATAAAAAAAGATATTTTCTAATTTGTTATTCATTTGAAGGAAGAAATGCCAATCAAACATTAGGTTTTTTAATATCTAAAAGAATGCAAAGAATGGGCTATAAACCAATTGGATTTGTTGCAACTGAATATGCGTTAGCGATTTGGTCAATGAACATGGTTGAAGATATTAATATTCTTCTGAGTGATGATATAATGCTAGATGATTTGTATGAATGGTTAGAAGAAACTCCACTTTTGAAGAAGAACTTTAGAGATGCAGCAATAATTTCGGGTTTAATTGAAAGAATAATTCCTGGGCAAAAAAAGACTGGTAAGCAGATAATGTTTAACTCAGATCTTATTTTTGATGTTCTAAAAAAACATGAACCTAATCACTTACTATTACAAGTTGCCAGGCAAGATTCTTACAGAGGTTTAATTGATTTAGACAGGTTAAGCAAATTTTTAAAAAGGATAAAAAAAAATATTATTCTTAAAAAACTTAATCAAATTTCACCTCTTGCCATTCCACTTATTTTAGAAATTAATAGGCAAACTATTGATAAATCCGAAGTAAATGAATATTTCCTTCAAGAATTAGAAGAGCAAATGACTAAGGAAGTAGGTCTGAATTGAAATCTTTTAAATTTAAGAATCATGAATTTCAAATTAGTTTAGACGGTATATTATTTTGGATAGAAAAAAAAATTGCTATCATATCTGATTTACATCTTGAAAAAGGTTCTAGCTATGCATCAACCGGGCAGTTAATACCTCCATATGATAGTTTGGAAACACTTAATAATTTAATTAAAAACTTAGAAAAAAATAAAGTTTCAGAATTAATTTTTCTTGGTGATACTTTTCATGATGACCAAGCCTCAGAAAGAATGTCTCATGAAACAGATCTTTTATTTAAAAGATTAATCAAAACATATAAGGTTATTTTTATTCGTGGTAATCATGATAATAAATTAAGTATAGATGGTGTTATTTGTTGTGAAAAATATGTTTTAGACGGTATTCATTTCATTCATGAAGCATCGAAAGAAAATATTAATCAAGTTTCAGGTCATTTTCACCCGGTAGCATCATTAAGAGTCAATTCAAAAAAAATTACAGCTAAATGTTTGGTTCATTCTGAAAATTTAATAATTCTACCCTCTTATGGACAGTATACAGGAGGATTAAACATAACCAAATCTCCTCTTAGAGAATTTATAGATGTAAACTCAACTATCTATCTTTTATCTAACAAATCAGTCTATAAACTTCCTGTAAGTAAAATAAAAAATTTACTCTAAAATCTAAGTGGCATATTTCTTGCTTCGTCTGGTATATGACGTTTAATGGAGTTAAATATGTATGGTATTAAAGTTTGGTTATCTGAAGATACTAAGGATTGGTACTTATTGAGAGATATGGATGACGGTGTTGTACATGTTTGGGACAAAAAGGAAGATGTTATTAATATTCAAAAAAATCTCAAATGTAAAAAATCTGCAATTACTAAAATCATGTCAAACGCAATATTAGATAGAGCAAATTACAAACGCAAACAGCTAGAACATTTAAAATATTTTCTTAAATAATAATTGGTAAAACTATTATTTTCAGTTTAGATAATTAATATTAATTTGGATTATGATGGTTTGTATTTTTTAAGAAAAAATATATTTGGCATTTTTATTGTCAGTCTAGTTGTATTTATGTCGACTTATATTAGTAAAGCCTTATCGGCTAATAATTTACTAATTTCTTCTGCTTTTTTGTGTGTTTTTATAGGCCTTTTGTTAGGTAATATATTTTCATTTCAGGAAAAAATAGCGCCATTTATTGATTTTAGTCTAAAAAAATTGTTAAGAGTTGGCATTGCTTTTTTAGGGTTAAGTTTAAGTTTAAGTGAACTTTTAAGTTATGGTTCAACAGCTATTTTACTTGTAATTATTAACATAGTTATTGCATTTTTAATTATAACTTTTCTTTGTAAGTTATTTAAAATTCCAAGTAAATTAGGGTATTTAATTACAATGGGCACTTGTATTTGTGGTGTTACTGCGGTGATAGCTACATCCTCAATTATTAAATCAGATAAGAACGAAACTAGTTATGCTGTAGGTATCGTAACATTATTCGGAATTATTGCTGTTTTTGCATACCCTTATTTAGCTAATCATTTTTTTCATGCATCATCAGATTTAGCTGGAATTTTTCTTGGTACAGCAATACATGATACTGCTCAAGTAAGTGCTGCTGGCGTTATATATTCTGAATTGTTTAATAGTGAAGAGGCGCTCAACTCTGCAATGACGACTAAACTTCTTAGAAATTCATTTCTAGTTGTTCTTATTCCCTTAATAGCCTTCCTTTATAACAAAGATGAAAATATAAATGTAAAAAAATCAGTTAAGGATTTTTTTCCTTTTTTTGTTTTAGCGTTTATTATTTTAGCTCTCTTTAGAACTATTGGGGATTACATTTTAATTGATAATAACGTAGTTATTTATTGGAAAGAGTTTTTGGCTTTATCAAAACAACTTTCAGTTTATTTAATCTTATTTGCAATGGTAGCTCTTGGTTTGCAAACCAATATTAAAAGTATGTTTTCATTAGGAATAAAACCTCTTCTTATAGGTTTTGTTGCCTCTACTTCAGTTGGTGTTTTAAGTGTTTGGTATTTACTTTTTTTTGTTCCTTTGATGATTGATTAATAAGAAATCAATCTTAATTTTTTAATTATAAATGTAACACCAATTGGAACGACTAAGGTTAACAAACATACAATTATCATAAGAATTCCGAGTTCAGAATAGTCAGCAGGTATTTTAATATCTCCTAGATTTGTTTTTACTTCTCGGGTAATGACATATATTTGATTTAAATATTTAGTCCCTAAATTACTTGCAGACAAAGCCAGGTTAGTAAAACTAGCTAATACAGCAAAAAATGTAGCTTTTAAATGATTTGGAGCAGATTGAGCTATCCATGCAAGAATAGGTATCATAGAAACTTGTCCCAAAGGACTTTCAAGCGCAGTATTGAAAATGGCAATAAACCGAGCATCAACGAGGCCATTAGTAATTTTTGAAGTGAATTCATGAAAGCCATAAAACATTGCAATAGAAGGTAATATAAAAAATGAACCAGCTATGGAAAGTATTACTATTAACTTTGTCATAGAAGATTTTTCCATTAAAGGCCTTAGGATAAAAATCCCAATGATAGTTAGGAAAGAAGCGATTAGACCAAGTAGTGATAGAAACTCTTGATCGAAGCCTAACACGTCAATTTCGAACCAGCTTCCTCCTTGACCAACACCTGGCATCGCTCTGAACGCAAAAATAATAATTGCTGTTCCAAGTAACATTTTTTTAGCTTTTAAATCTAACTCATTAGATAATTTAAGAAGTAAAGTTAATATGATTGCAAATGAGCCAATAAATACGATCTCTTGAGAAAACTCTATATTCGAAGTGCCAATTGCTAAAGTAAAAATAACAAATAATATTGAACCAATTATAATTAGCATATTTGGATTAGTGACTTCAGGAACATTAAATATCATTGTAGATGCTTTTGAAGGACTAATGCCATTGGCAACAAGAAGCTTATATTTATTTTTTTGGTTTAAATAAGCTAAAAAAATACCTGTGATAGATATAATTGGAACAATTAAAGAGTATAAGTAGATATTACCATAGGCCTTTACTTTTTCTAATTCAGTCATTTCTGAAGAGTCTGCAAAGACAATTAGATTAAGCATTGAAACTATTAATGTTCCGAAAATAATAGAGACTCTTCCTAGTAATTGCATAGAAACATTCATAGACTTTAATTCATTAAAATTAATCTCGTTTCCATTTCCATCAATTTTAGGAACAGCCTCCACAGTCATTGCATCTGCTACAACATCCTGTAAAACAAATCCAATTGGTGCTAGCAAAGTCGAAATAACAAACCATGTTTCTGCATTTAAAATGGTAAGCATTTGAACTTTGTATTGGATTAAGCCAAACATAATTAAACTACTTGTAGCCATGACAATAGCTCCAAGTAAAACTAGCAATGATTTGAATTTCCATAATATATCGACTAGGTGTCCTAATGGCATCTTTAACACCCAGGGAAGACCTGCCCAAAAACCTAATCCAGCTAAAAATACAGCAGATAAATCTAAGTACTCTTTTACAAAGAAAACGCCTACTATATTTGTAATGCCAGAAACGCCAGCCGCCAAATAAATCAATAATGGAGGTATAAAAGAAAATTTAAATGTACCAAAAATTTTATAAAAAACATTCATTTCATTTTTTTAGGATTAGTAATGTTAGTTTAGAGTAATAAAAAAAGTCTTTTAATCTCAGGACTTAGAAATTAGTTTGATTTTTTTTTATTTAATTCTTCTTGAAGCTGAGACATTTGTTTTTTTAGAATCTCAATTTCTTCTTTCTGACTCAAAGTTGATTTTTCGTTTTCCTCATCATTGTTCAAAGGGTTGAATAAATCATTCATAAATTTATATTGCTTTGATTGCCAATCTTTTACAACTTCACTAGTTGTTTCATCTAAAAACGGATTGATATCTTTTGTATTTAAATGTTTCAGGAACTCGCTTTGTTGATTTTTATAAAACTCAAAACTCTTAGCAACCATATCTGGCATAATTTTTTGAGTTGCATCACTGTAACTCTTAATTATATCAGTTAACATATTTTCTGGAAAAACGTTACCTTCTTTGTTTTCAATATCTGATATGATTTGAAGGAGGTATTGCTTTGTAAGATCTTCTTGAGTTTGTTTATCAATAATTTTTATATTTTTTCCCTCTTTAATAAGAGAATAAACTTCTTCAAGAGTAATGTATTCACTAGAATGAGTGTTGTATAAACGCCTACTTGAATAACGGGTAATTAAAATATGATCTTCAGACAATGATTTACAACTTTCAAATAATTAAGACTAATGAAGGCTTTCATTACCTTCACTAGTCAATTATTATAAATTATTCTGAAGTTGTCACAACTGTTTTATTAGCTGTTTTTTTTGCAGTTTTAGTCATCTCTTCATTCATTTCTTTACCAGCAGTCATGTAAAGATCAATCGTGTCTAATTGAGCTTTTTTTGTAATTTCAGCGAATTCAGCTAAGTGCTTAGGTGAAGATTGTGTTTGTTGAGTGATGAAGTCATTAACGACTTTAGAATAGTCACTAGGATTTTTTTGTGTCTTAGTTAGATTTTCTAAAGCATTAAGAGTTTCTTTGGACCACTCCTGGCTTAATTCTGCATTTTTCTTAAATGTATCCAGGGCTATTTTTGATAATTTCGAGTTAAACTCTAAAACACTGTCTACGGAATTTGTTGAAAAGAAAGGGTTTTGAGAGGTAAACTTCTCCATATTTTTATTAAATTCGTCAAAAGTAAACATGAAATATCTCCATAAATAAAGTTTATAAAGTATATATATGCCGCAATGCAGAAAAGTCAATGGAAAAATGCTGCGACTGCAAATTATTTATTTTTTTTCTTCACATAACTTCCTGGAGCTGCCTCTATTTCTATAATATCAATAGTTTTGTTTAAAATTATTTCTCCAAGATATTCTTTTTTCCATTCATACCATTCGTTCCACCAAGAACCACTTTTGTTAGTAGATTCATTAAACCATTCATCGGCACTATTATATTTTTTGTTATTAACCCAATATCCATATTTATTTGAACTTTCTGGATTAATTATACCAGCGATATGTCCACTACCTGCCAAAATGAACATTTTTTTACCTGTCGTTTTACTCAAGCCATTAAAAGATGATTGCCAAGGAGCAATGTGATCATTAAAGGTTCCAATAGCTGCAATGGGTTGTGAAATTTGCTCAAGCTTGATATTTTCACCCAATATTTCTAGAAGTCCTTTTGCGAATAAGTTATGTTTATAAAATTTTTCAAGGTACTCGAGCGCCATTTTACCTGGTAAATTTGTAGGATCACTATTCCAGTATAATAAATCAAAGGGAGGTGGTTTTTTTCCTAATAAATATGATTTTACTGCTGGTCCATAAATAAGGTCGTTTGATCTTAAAAAGCTAAAAGTTTGAGATAAAAAATCACCATCCAAATAACCTTTTTCTTGTACTTGTTTTTTAATATTTGCTAAGTATTCATCTGAAATGAATATTGACAAGTCTCCAGGATCCTCAAAGTCTGTAAGAGTTGTAAAAAAAGAAGCTGATTTAATATAATTTAATTTTTTAATATTAAGATAACTTAAGCCAGAAGCTAAAAGTGTGCCGCCAATACAATAACCTATAGTATTTATCATATCTACTGAGTAAAATTTCCTCGTTTGGTTAACGGCATCAAATAATCCATCCTTTAAGTAATCCTCATAACCTATATGAGAATGATCACTATCTGGATTAACCCAAGACATTAAAAATACTGGTATTCCTTTTTTGAGCAAAAACTGTATGAAACTATTTTCTGGCTTTAAATCAAGTATATAAAATTTATTAATCCAAGGGGGAATAATCAAAATAGGTGTTTCATGGGTCTCTTGATGTTTTGGTTTATAATAAATTAATTGATAAAGTTTGTTTTGATAAATAACTGACCCTTCAGAATTAGCAATATTATTTCCAATTTCGAAAGCCGTTTCATCAGTTAGTGAAACGTTAAATTCTCCATCATTTTTTTCTAAATCCTCTACTAAGTTTTCCAACCCATCTACCAAAGACTTTCCTTTAGTGTCCATAGCTTCTTTTAGAGCGTCTGGATTTGTCATAAGAAAATTTGTAGGAGAAAAAAATTCAAGCATTTGTTTTGTAAAAAATGTAATTTGTCTTTGTTCATGATGGTTAAGACCGTCTATACCGGTTATCGTTTCTTGAATAATGTCTGACGAGGTCAAGTATTGCTGTTTTATCATTTTGAAATAAGGGTTTTCTTCCCAAACCTCACTTTTAAAGCGTCTGTCGCTTTTTGTACCGGATGACATTTCTTGTTTAAGAAAATATTTTTGAACATCAGACCATGTTTCAAGAGATGATTTATAATATTTGATTTGATTTTCTATTAATTTAGATGGGTTAGAGAGTATTTCTGAAAAATATTTTGCAGCAGCTTTATAGTAAAGATCTTGATTTGGAGGGGTGACCTGTTGTTTTTTTGACTTAGTAGCAATTATATATACTAATCTCTTTGTTAATATATCTACTTTTTCTAAGTTATTTTTTAGCTCATCAAAACCAGGAATTTTATCTTCGTTTTCTTCATTACTCAATTTGATTGCCTTAATTTTTTTTTCGACATAATGTTATTTTATATTAGCTCGTTAGTTTTTAAAAGGAGAAATAATGTTATCGCCATCTCAATCATACGACCTTTTTGAAATTAACAAAAACTATTATCAGTGGTTTGCCTCCACAACTAAAACTTTTTGGACTAATCCTATCTTTGGGTTATTACCTTCTCCAATTCCGTCTGCTTTTGCGGCATGGGGAAGGGTGACTGAACATTCACTTTCTAGAATCTCTGTTAAACCAGATTGGAATATTTCTTCATATATTTCAGGAGATTCTGAATATCATGTAAATGAAAAAATAATTTTAAACTTTCCGTTTTGTAATCTCATAAAATTTGAAAGTACAAATCCTAAACCAGAAAAACAAAAGGTTTTAATTATAGCCCCTATGTCAGGTCATTATGCTACCTTAGTAAGGAAAACGGTCATTTCTTTACTACCTGATTGTGAAGTTTATGTAACTGATTGGAAAAATGCTCGAGATATACCTTTTTCAAAAGGTAAATTTGATATTGAAGATTTTACTAAATATTTGATTGAGTTTTTTAAAGAGCTCAGTCCAAAATTACATATATTAGCTGTATGTCAACCAGCCCCTTTAGCATTGGCAGCTACAGCGTTTCTTGCAAAAGAAAAAAAATATTTACCTTCATCTTTAACACTGATTGGAGGGCCGATTGACCCGAACGCAAATCCAACATCTGTTACCGATTTTGGAAATAAAATACAAATGGATAAACTTAAAAATCTTATGACTATGTCTGTAGGCGTTAATTACAAAGGGGTGGGTAGAATGGTATATCCAGGCATTATACAGATAATGTCTTTTTTATCAATGAACCTTACTAGTCATCAAAAAGCTTTTAATGAGCAAATCATCAACGAGATTAATGGTGAAGCTTCAGAATTTGATAGACATAATACCTTCTATGATGAGTATTTAGCTGTTATGGATATGACTGCAGAGTTTTATTTGTCAACTGTTGACCGTATTTTCAAAAAAAGAGAGATAGCCCAGAATCAATTTACTCTTGATGGCCATATTTTAGATTTAAATAATATTAAAAATGTTCCAACTTTTGTAATTGAAGGTAAGAATGATGATATATCAGCTCCTGGACAATGTTTAGCAGCTTTGCATATATTAAAAAATCTTCCAGAAAAATTAAAGTTCAATTATCTTCATCATAATGCTGGTCATTATGGTATTTTTAGCGGTAAGGCATGGCGTAAGGATATTAGACCTCAGTTCATAGACTTCATAAATAAATTTTAGCCTTATTTTTGTTCAAATAAAATAAATGATGGCTAAAATGATTAAATATTAATCATTTTTAACTGTCATTGAATAATTAAATTTAACACTTGTATCATTGTGTAAAATAATGTATTAGACCGCCTTTATTATTTTTTGGAGTTAATTGTGGACGATATAAATTTATCTAATTTAAATGCTATTCAAAAAGACGAAGTTATTTTCTCAGACGATAAAGTTGCCCTTGTATCTGGTGGCACTAGAGGAATAGGAAGAGGTATTTGTGAAATCTTAAAGCGAGCTGGTGCAACAGTTGTTGCCGGTTATGCATCTGATGAAGAACAAGCTAAAAAGTTTTCAAGAGAAACAAATATAGAAGCTATTAAGTGGGATGTTTCTAATTTCAATGAATGTGAAAAGGTAGTTAAACATATTATTGATGAATATGGTACAATATCAATTCTAGTAAATAACGCTGGTATTACCAGAGATACAACAATTAAAAAGATGACTGTCGAGCAATGGCAGGAAGTAATTAATGTAAACCTCAACTCTGTTTTCAATATGACCAAGGTATCTTGGGACGAAATGTTAAAAAATAAATTCGGTAGAATTATCAATATCTCATCTGTGAATGGTCAAGCCGGTCAATACGGTCAAGTTAATTATTGCGCTGCAAAAGCAGGCATTATAGGTATGACTAAAGCTATTGCACAAGAAGGTGCTAGATATAATATCACAGCTAACACAGTTGCGCCTGGTTATGTTGATACTGAAATGGTTGCTGCTGTTCCTCAAAATGTATTAGATAAAATAATTAGTACAATTCCTGTGGGAAGATTAGGTCATCCAGAAGAAATAGCTAGAGCTGTCGCTTTTTTAGCACGAGAAGACTCACAGTTCGTTACAGGCTCTACCATTTCTATTAATGGTGGTCATCATATGTATTAATTATTGTATTATAATTAACATTAATTTTATAAATTATATCAATAGTTAAATTTAATATTAGTTTGTGAAACAAATTTGGTTGTTTACTCACCAATTGCAATTCCTTCACGTCTATGATCAGAACCGCCATATAAGTTTTTATCTATATGTATTATATTTAGTCCTGATGAAAAATTTCTTAATTTTACTTCGAAATTCATCTTCTTTAATGATTTTTGAAGTTTAACTAGGTGTGTATTTTTTTCTATGTAATAGGTTCCAAATTTATTTATAGCATGCGCTGTTGAGGCTGCTCTTTGTGCATCCTGTTTCCAGTCGATTAAGGAAATGATAGCATTCACCACATACCCAATTATATTACTTCCTCCTGGACTACCTAATATATAAATTGGTTTTTTATCCTTTAAAATAATAGTAGGTGCCATAGATGACCTTGGCCTTTTACCTGGCTCAATACTATTAGCTATTCTTTTATTATTTTTATATGTTTTAAAAGAAAAATCTGTCAGTTCATTATTTAATAAAAACCCACCTTTAGTCATCAACCTTGAGCCAAACCCATTTTCAATTGTGGTTGTCATAGACAAAGCATTTCCATAGACATCTACTATAGAAATATGTGAGGTTGAAGGTAATTCTATTGAAATATCATCAGTAAAATTTTGAGATAATTTATCTTCAAAATTACCAGGTTTGATATTTTCAATCTTTTTTAGGCTATTTAAATTTTTAGCTCTGTTCTGAAGGTAAGTTTTATTAGTTAACTCTCGTGTAGGAACACTTATAAAATCATCGTCTGCTATGTAAATTGATCTATCAGCAAAAGCTAACCTTGATGCATCACCTATAATTCTCCATGTCTCTGGATTGTAAGGACCAAGTTTTGATACGTTAAAATTTTCTATCATTCCTAATATTTGATTAACAGTTATTGCACCAGAAGAGGGTGGACCCATGCCGCATACTTTATACTTTCTATAGACGATACAAGAAGGTTCTCTTTCTATAACACTATAATTTAGAAGGTCTTTTTGATCTAAAACACCTGGATTAATTTTTGCATTCTGTACAGTATCTATTATTTCATCCCCAATGGAGCCTTGATAAAAAGGTTTTGAACCATTTTTTGCTAGCTCTTTTAGTGTTTTAGCATAATTTTTATTCTTTAAAATTATCCCAGCTTTAAGAGGTTCGTTATTAGGCAAAAAATAATTTTTAGTTCTTTTAAATTTGCTAAGGGATTTTTGATTTTTTTGTATAGATGAACTTAATTTTTTTGAAACTACGAAACCTTTGTCAGCTAATTCTATTGCATCTTCAAAAAGAATTGACCATTTAATTTTACCCCATTTTTTATGAGCATTCTCAAGTAAAGCAGGGGTTCCTGGAGTACCAACTGATTTACCGCCTACAACAGCATCAAAAAATTTAATAGCTTTTCCGTTAGGGTCTTGAAACATCTTTTCGTCCACATTTAATGGTGCAGTCTCTCTTCCATCTAAAGTTGTGATTTTATTAGTTGAACTATTGAAATAGACTAAAAAGGCTCCTCCGCCAAGACCAGAAGATTCTGGTTCTACCAATCCTAAAACTAATTGTGCAGATATCATGGCATCAACTGCGGTTCCCCCTTTGCTTAAAATTTTTGCAGCTACTTTTGAAGCTTGTTGATTAGCTGTCACAACCATCCATTTGCGAGCTATTATTGGTTTACCCTCATTTTTTAATTTCAAAAATTTATCTGTATTAATATTAAAAATTTCAGGTTTTATTTTGTCAGATTGTTGTACGGCAAAAGCATTGTTGATGAATATAAATAAAAAAAAGCTTAAAATTTTTATATTAAATATTTTTATTAATTTTAAATTATTCATAAGTTATTAATATAGCATTACTAATAATTAAGCATGTCTTTATAAAGAACCAGGTTTGTCAACGGCTCTTTCAAACCATTCTAATATTTGAACTCCATCCCAACAAATCACTCCAGGTTTGGATAAAATTTCTTCAAAGGTTTGCCTTACGTATTTTATTCTATGTGGTGATCCTGACAAATAAGGATGCATAGCTAAAGCCATTACCTTAATATTCTCTTCACTTTCTTCATAAATAGTTTCAAAATAATCTAGTGACCTTTTTTTATAAACATTTGATTCATGATGCTGTATCGCCATTAATACAATATCATGTATTTCATAGTTATACGGGAGTGCTGCAATAGGGTTTGTTTTCGTTTTTACCCATACAGGTTGATCATCAAGAACCCAGTCTCCAATATATTCAATACCATTCGATGCTAAGTGATCAATGGTATCGAAGGTCTGTGTAAGTCCAGGTCCAAACCAACCTTTGGGTCTATATCCACAGAAATTACTAATAACATCCATTGTTTTTGCAATACTACCCGCCTCATCATCTAGTTTATGCATAGGAATTTGTTCATAGGCATGAGCATTAAATTCCCAGTTATTTTCTAGGCAAGCTTCAGCGACGCGAGGGTATTCTAGGCAAGTTCTGGCATTCAAAGTTACAGTGGGCTTTATATTCAATTCTTCTAACATCTTTTTTATACGCCAAAAACCAACTCTCATACCGTATTCGTGCCAACTCCAATTTGGGAAATCAGGAAGAAGTGGAGAGCCTTGGGGAGGCGTGATAATCATTCTTGCCATAGGCCTTACTATATCCCACACTTCTAAAGCAAGAATTGGCCAAATAATTACCCTTGCTTCATTGGGTAGTTTTAGACGTTTTCTATCGACAATAGCTGAGTAGGGTAGTCTTTTATTGGGGTGTATTTTATCCAATTTATACTCCTATTTAAACTTAATTAGAGCCGCATTCTAATTTGATTTGAAAATGGACCAAGAACAGGAACTGTGCCCTCAACTGTTCCTCTAATCATTGCTCTTCTATACTTGGCATAGTTATAAGGAATAACCCTATGTAATAGTACTCTGTTATCCCACATTATAAGATCATTTTTTTCCCAATAATGTTTATAACAAAACTGATCCTGGCTTATATATTGTACTAGCCAACTGTGTAGTTTTTTTCCTTCTTCAAGGCTCATTCCTCCAATTTCTAAGCTAGTATTGGATGTGAAATATAAAGACTTTTTATAATTTCTATCAGGATGCACCCTGACTACAGGGTGTGTTACTGGAGGAAAGTTTGATTTTTCTTCGTATGTCAGTTCTGGTAAGCCAGGCTCAAGTCTTCTTATGTCATTATAGGAGTGAACTTGATGGAGTGGTTCTAACAACTCCTTTTTATCCTCTGGCAGATCTTCGTAAGCTATTAACATGTTAGAAAATTCAGTTTGACCTCCGGCAGCTTCGTTTGGAAGGGTCTCTTGACCATAAAGTATAGAAAAAGATGCTGGAAAATATCTATAAGAACTGTCAGTATGCCAACGTGAGTTATTTTTCTGCAGTATAACCCTCTGATCATCTGGTGATAAATGCTCCCCTTTTTCTGATACATTAGAAACATTAAAAATTTCTATTTTTCCTTTTGTTTTGTCTTTTTCCGGATATGCTTCTAAATCTCCAAAGTTTTTTGTAAAATTTGCCAGAGAATTACCATCTAAATTTTGATTTTTAAAGCAGATAAAATGTTTACTTTGGATTAAATCCTTAAGTGTCTTGATATCATTTAATTGAATATTTTGAGAACAATCAAATTTAGTAATTTCAACGCCAAAGTTATCAGATAAAACCGTAATTTCCATTTTAAATTCCTTAAGTAAATAGAAATCTAATTCTTATTCAATTTGTTATTTTTGTAAACATTTGATAGTTTTACTTTTTATTTAATAATTTATGATAAATAAGGAATTTTAAATGAATTGGTCTATTTTAAATGTCTCTGTTCCCGTTCATGATCTCGAAAAATCAAAAAAGTTTTATCAGCTAATTTTTCCTCATCAAGACAAACAGGAGACTTTGTACCAAAATATTTTTGAAAAAGAAGAAAGTGTTTATTTCGGAAATAAGGGATTAGGGTTAAGATTATTCAAGCCGATGCCAGATCTTAAATTAAACGATAAGATACAAAGTAGACGAAGTTATGTTTCAATATTAGTAGATAATATATTGAAAATTAAGACTAATTTAGAGAGAAAAAAAATTGATTTTATTTTTGAAACTTCAGGTGATGGTGTGTCATTCCATAGTCTTTATGTTCAAGAGCCATCATTAAATTTAATTCATTTTGTTCAAGATAATAATGGCTTTAACAAAGAAACCAATAGTTGGTCTATGGGACTTGATTGGGGCGTCCATCATATGAATTTAGAATCTTTAGACGTTAGAAGTTCAATAGATTTTTTTACAAATATTTCGGAGATGATTGAGGGTGAATGGGTTGCACCAAAAAATAAAGGTGATTTTAGCATAGACCCGTCAGAATTAGCAATTTTACCTCTGTCCAATAATAACAGAGGCCTTCATGTCATTAAGCCAGATGATGGTTTTGGTTATAGAAATAATTTTGCTCACAACCCTTCAATAGGTGGGCACCCAGCATTTACAATTAAAGATTTATCTAGTTTAAAAAACAGATTAGATAAAAATAATATTCTTTACTCTGATGCTAAAGTTTATGCAATGCCTGGCTTTCATCAAATTTACTTATATGACATTAATGCCAATATGTTAGAGGTTAACCAAGCCGTTTAGGATTTTATGATTCATATGGAAAGAGTTTTTAAAAATATTTGTATTACGGGTGCTGGGAACGGTATAGGTAGGGCTATAGCAATAGCTATGGGCAAAGAAGGATACAATGTAGTATGTGCTGACATTGATTTAAATCAAGCAAATGAAACCCTTGAAATTGTTTTAGATAATAATGGAAATGGACTTTCAATAGAAATCGATGTGACTAAAAGTGCTGATATTAAAAAAATGATAAAAGATACAGTGGTCAAATACGGTTCTTTGGATATTTTAGTAAATAATGCTGGGGTTACTCGTACATCTAAGATAATGGACTTAACAGAAGACGATTGGGATTGGATACATAATGTAAATGCAAAAGGTACGTTTTTTTGCCTTCAAGCAGCTGCTAAACAGATGATAAAACAAAATAATGGTGGTAGAATTATTAACATGGCTTCTGTTGGTGGAAAGGGTTTTGTAGATGTTTCAAATGCTATTTATGCTGCAAGTAAAGGTGCTGTAATAAGTTTAACTAAAACTGCTGCTCAAGAATTAGCCAAACACGAAATAACAGTAAACTCTATATGTCCAGGGATTACGTATACAAACATTTTATCTGATATTGTTAAAAAAAGATCGTTGGAACAAAACAAATCTGAAGAAGATATTATGAAGCATTATGTAAGAGACATTCCATTACAAAGGCCAAATTATCCAGAAGATATTGCTGCTATGGTTGTTTTTTTATCATCATCTGGAGCAAGAAATATTACGGGTCAATCCTATAATGTAGATGGCGGACTTATCCCAAGTTAAGATAGTTAGTAAAAAGGAAAATTAGATGAAAAGGTGGCGCCATTTTGTTGTGGTTATAGGTATTATTCCATTATTAATTATGTATGTTGGTTTTTTTATGTATGCATTTGAATTTATTACTGGTTTTTTTTGGTTAATAGATTGGGTAATATATATATTGGCAGGTTTATTATGGTTATATCCAGCAGCTAAAGTAATTAAGTGGTTAGCTGATCATGAGGCTCATTAGTAAAAGTTAGGAGTTAAAATGAAAATTACCAATATTGAAGTTTTTGAACTTAAAATACCATTTTCCACTGGTGTAACAAAGCAAGCCTCTTCTAATTTTTTAAAATCTGACGCATTAGACTTTTGCTTGGTTAAGGTTGAAACTGACGTTGGTATAGTAGGGTGGGGAGATGCTTTTTCTTTCCATTGTAGAAGAGCTGTAGCAGAAGCCATTAATACTATGGTAAAGCCTCATTTAATAGGTAAAAATCCCTTAGACGTTCAACAAATTAATTTTGAACTACAAAAAAAACTTCATCTTTTTGGTAGATATGGAATTACAATATTTGCAATTAGCGCTGTAGACATAGCTTTATGGGATATTGTAGCTAAACATAGTAATCTACCCTTATGTAATCTACTAGGGTCAACGGGTAAAAAACAATTACCTGCTTATGCAAGTTTGTGGCGATATGAAGATGCTGAATCTGTTCAGGATAGATGTAAACATGCAAAAAATTTAGGGTATAAATATATAAAACTACATGAAATTTTTACCTCTGAAGTAAAAGCCGCTAGGGATATTTTAGGAGATGATATTCCAATTATGGTAGATACAAATTGTCCTTGGACAAAAGATGAAGCAAGACAAATGCTTAATTCTTGGGAAGAGTATTCTCTATACTGGGTTGAGGAACCTATAAATCCACCAGAGGATTTTGAAAGCTTGTCAAATTTAAGGGCTGATACTTTTATACCAATTGCTGCAGGAGAAAACGCTTGTACGTCATTTGAGTTTAAAAAGATGTTTGATGCTGAGGCTGTAGACTATGCACAACCAAGTGTTACTAAAGTTGGCGGTATTACAGAATTCAAAAAAATCAATCACCTTGCTGATACTTATGGTGTACAGGTAATGCCCCACTCTCCTTATTTTGGACCAGGTTTTTTAGCTACATTGCATTTGGCACAGTCAATGCCAAACCCTGGTTTACTAGAGAGATTTTTTATAGACTTTGAGGCATATCTTTATCCAAAAGAAATTTTTACCCCCCAAGATGGTTTTTTTAAAACTCCGGACACTATAGGGTTAGGCTTAGATCCAGATAAGGATGTTATAAAGGACTTTGCTGTTAAGACACTTTAATACCCAGCACCCGTTTTAGATGTTTCGCTTTCTGGGACGTATGTTTCAAATGCCATTAGTTTTAATCTTTCCCAACAATTTTTATTAACTTTTGGAACAGGTAAAGCTTTTAAAGTCTCCAAGTGGTTAAGACTAAGCTTTTCTTTTAAATGGAAAGGTTCTAAGTAAAAGTAATTGGTATTAATTATTTTATCTTTTTGAAGGAAAATATTCTTTTCTAGTGTGTAGGCAATAGTCATTTTATTACATATTAATATTAAATTTATATTTTGTTCTTTTGCAATGATTGCCATGGAAGCTATTAAGAATTTATAATCATAAACATATCCTTGCCATTTTACATTATCAGATGAGATGTACTCAACTAAAAGTAAGCCCATTAAAGCTGCACTAAATGGTTTTTCAAAAGTGTTTTTTTTTAAGGACAGTGAAATTTTACCTGTCTTGTAAAGGTCTGCATTTTTAAGTGTAGAGCCAAGAAAGTAAAAATTATGTTCTGCCAACCATCTTGATAAATTTGCTCCATCTTTTGCTATTCCCCACTCAATTCCTACACTTCTGTAAGCTTTGTAAGTTTCTGAATATATTTCATTTAATGAAATATTTAACATCTTTAAGCATTAACTAGGTATGGGAAGAGCCACTCGGTTGCATTTTCCTCTTGTAGTTGATTTGGCAATGGAGCTCCTTGAAATAACGTAATTCGTGTCCATAAGTTTGATTTAGGATCATATTTAGTAGCTCCAAAAAAACTTAATTTACATCTAAGTAAGTCTATAGGTCTAACTTTTTTGCCAACTAAATTGTTTTGTATTTCGCTAAACGGAAAATTCTCATTAATAATTGCTCTTTTTATAATATTTCTTATTTCAGGATGAAGTATCATAGCTTCAGCTCCTGTCATGTCGTCTGGTAATTTTGTCAAAATTTTTAGTGCATTTTGAACTTGTTTTGGTATGTCAAAGGGCAGTTCTTTTTCTTTGCCATGATCTATTTGTGTAGAACCTAATCTTGGCTCTAATTTAGCTTGAGAAGTATACCAAAAATAAAAATTTTCATCAGGTTTCGTAATAT
>Ga0233450_10002062_pt1 | contig 20137 bp, 19 predicted proteins | sample 011ome_30_FD_189956 | JGI IMG/M metagenome (GOLD analysis project Ga0233450, IMG submission 189956) | Coastal salt marsh microbial communities from the Groves Creek Marsh, Skidaway Island, Georgia - 011501CT (spades assembly) | ecosystem: Environmental > Aquatic > Marine > Intertidal zone >... | reverse complement strand
CAATGATAAGAAAGCTAAACTCTTCAATAATTTAATATTTACTTTAACTTTTTATATTAAATCGAATTGATTTAGGTGATAGGATGTATGAAACGAAACTAACCTTTCTAATGTTGATGTGGGAATAGTACCATACATTTGATGATCTATTTTTTCGGAGCTGATACCTTCAATTTTTTTAATATTTCGAACAAGTTTGTTCTTTTCTTCGTCGAAATCAATAGATTCTGGAAATGATTTAAAGATAGGTAGTGTTGATGAATTTTTAGAAAATTTATTGATATCAAAATCAATTGAGTTTAGATATCTTAAAAAAAAATATCTAAAAAATAGTCTGCTAAAAACTCTAATAAAAAAATTGATCTTTCTCACTCCTAAAGAAACATCAATAAAGGTATTGCAATGATAGAGCATTTGTGAAGAATTCATAACACCCCATTTTGGATTGCTATTACTACTTAGTTTATTAAGAGAATTTTGTACTAATATTGAATTCAATTCCATCAATCAAATATAAAAAAACCTCACTTGAATAAGTGAGGCTTTAAGTGATCGCGAGAGGATTCGAACCTCTGACCGTCTGCTTAGAAGGCAGATGCTCTATCCAGCTGAGCTACGCGACCTTTTCAACGAGTGCAAATTTAAAAAAATATGTTTAAATTTAAAGATATCAATTGTTTTTATTTATTTAAAAATTATGGATACTTACGCTTCAATTTTACTTTGGGTAATACCAGGCTTTATGGTAATGATGACTTTTGAAATTCTCTATGGTCACTTCACCAATAAACAAACTTATACTTTTATGGATACGCTCTCAAGTTTAAGTTCTGGAATAACAAATATTTTAAAAGATTCTTTAGGACTTGTAGTGGTTATACTTTCTTATCCCTACATACTTGATTCAATTGCTTTTTTTGATTTAGAGTCTAGTATACTTTTGTATTTTGTTGCTTTTGTTTGTATCGACTTTGCTAGCTATTGGAACCATCGATTAAATCATAAAGTAAATATTTTTTGGAATCGACATATAATTCACCATAGCAGTGAAGAATTTAATTTAGCATGTGCCTTGAGACAAAGTATTTCAGCTTGGATTGGTTTTGGAGCTTTATTTTTGATTCCAGCTGCTTTTTTTGGAGTCCCCCCTGAAATAATTGCTCTTTTAGCTCCTTTACATTTATTTGCTCAGTTTTGGTACCATACTCAACATATAGGAAAACTTGGGTTTTTAGAATATATGATAGTTACTCCATCTCAACATCGTGTTCATCATGCTATAAATCCTATTTATATTGATAAAAACCTTTCTGCAATTTTTTGTATTTGGGATAGAGTTTTTGGTACTTTTCAAGAAGAATTGGATGATGAACCACCAGTTTATGGTGTCTTAAAACCAGTAAACACTTGGAATCCTTTACTAATTAATTTTCAACACGCTTTTAACGTTATTCAAGATGCATACAATACCTCTAGTTTTAAAGATAAATTTAGAATATGGTTTATGCCCACAGGATGGAGGCCAACAGATGTAATTGATAAATTTCCAAGAAATATAATTAAGGATCCCTACACTAGATCTAAATACGATCCTGATTACTCATTTTTTTTAAAATTCGTAGCTGTTTTTCACTTTGTTTCAATAAACTTTTTAGTTTATTTTTTTCTGAGTAATTTTTCTATAGTAGAAGATGATTTTAAATTTTTATTTGGTATTATAATTTTTATTGCTGTGTTTGGATTTACATCTCTGCTAGATTTGTATAAATGGGCTCCTTATTTTGAACTAATTCGATCATTAATGTCAATATTGGTGTTATACTATATTAACGATCAATATTTGTTAACAAATTATAATTCAGAATTTACAGTGATGATACTTTATTTAATACTATCAATTATTATTTCAACAATTATAATTTTTTATAAAAATCATGTTTTAATAAGGTTTGGAAATAAGGTTACTTAGCTCTTTTTGAATATTTTTTAGGCACACTGGACAAAAATTTTTCAAATCTTTTCATAACCACTAAATGTAATTTTGCTTGAGTGTATTTATAAATATACCAAGGAAGACTGGGTACAAATTCATGTATTCCAGCTATCATGTATTCGTTATTTAAAACAGACCTAAATTCAAGCCATCCTAAAGATTTTCTTTTCACTAGCCAACCACCAGTTATGTAAAATAATTTCCTCTTATCGTCACTTCTTGATTTTATTACTTTTAGTTCTAGTAATAAAAGTGAAAAAAAACTGAACTTTATAAATTTACCATCAAAATTTGCTTTAATTAAATCAGCAAATCTTTTTGTTAACCAAATTGGATATATTCTGGAAATAAAATCAGTAGTTCTATTGCTAGGATTTGCAATCCTTTGAACGCTTCTAACAGTATTCTCTTTTCTTTTTTTTGAAAAAAACTCAGGGTTTTTAGGTACTGTTTCCTTAGGGTTAAGTGCTTTTTCTACACTATCCTCAACACTTATGTAATCTATTGCTAGGTCAACACTATTTTCTGGATTTAGTGTCATTTTGTGTTTTAAACTTTCAACTAAAGGGGAAACTAAAAACTTACTTGTTCCTGTAATGATACTAACCCATAATTTTGATAATCCAATAGTAATAAATGATAATGAAAAAATAAGCCTTCTTTTTTTCATTTTTTTTGCAGTAATTTTCAAGAGATCCATGTAAGTGATGGTTTGTTTCCCTCCGATTTCTAAAGGCTTATTATATGTTCTTTTGTTTCCAATTGACCATTTAATAATTTCAAGAGCATTTAGTATATCTATTGGTTGATTCAATGATTTTGTCCATTCTGGACATGCCATTACAGGAAGTTTTTCAACAAGTTTTTGAACAATATTAAATGAAGAACCCTTGGGTCCAATGATTATTCCAGCTCTTATTGAAGTAAGGGGTGTTTTTCTTGATCCTAAAGTTTTTTCAACTTCATATCTAGATTTTAAATGCTTAGAAATACTTTGATCATCTTTTGGCAGAATTCCACCAACATAAATAATTTGTTTTAATCCACAATCTTGGGCTGCTCTAGAAAAATTGTCTGCAAGTAAAATATCAGTATCTTCAAAATCACCCTGATTTAACCTTGTGGATGGCATCATTGAATGAACTAAATAAATTGCAACATCAGCACCTTTTAACGCACTAGTTGTACTTGAAATTGAATATAGGTCAACTTGTTTCCATTCTACAATTTCATTTGAGGGATTCTTTATTTTGTTTCTGCTAAGAGCTGTTATTTTATAGTCTTTATGGTATTTTTTTATAAACCATTTTCCAATAAATCCAGTTGCTCCAGCAATAACAATTTTTTTCTTCAATGATTCAAATTAATTAAAAAGATATATAAGTTGACTAACAAGTAAAAAAACGCAGGTATTGATTTAATTACACCATCTTTTACAGTTAATCTTAAAATAAAACCTAGTAACATTAAAAGAGTTAGTCCAAACGAGGATATAAGTGTCATTATTTGAAAATAGTAACCAATTAATAGACCAAATCCTCCTGTTAATTGAGCGCATCCAACTATAAATCTAAATTTTGATATTCCCCATCTTTTAAACTCAGATTTCATTATATTAGATGTAAATGATAGTATTCCATAAATAATAAAAGAAATGGCTGAAAAAAATTCAAATATTTCTGGAACTATGGCTTTCATTTAAAATTATTTACTTATTTAATTTAAGATATGAAGTATTTCTGTAAAATTTTCATTTTATTAACACTAATTCCTGTAGTATCAAATTCTCAAGACAATACTTTATCAAAGATAAATGAAATTGCAACTTTAGAACAGAAGGTTATGATGCCGATGAGGGATGGAACGAGATTAGCCACGGATATTTATATACCCAAAACTGGGAAAAAAGTACCAATAATTTTTTCAAGAACTCCGTATAATTTTAATTCATGGGGAGATGGCAAGCAAAGAAATAGAACTCATCAAAGAGCCTATGAGGCTTTAAAAAGAGGCTATGCGTATGTTGTTCAAAATGAAAGAGGAAGATACTATAGCGAAGGTAATTGGGACATATTGGGAGTTCCACTAACAGATGGATTTGATGCTTTTTCATGGATGAGTAAACAATCATGGTCAAATGGTAAAATTGGAACTTTAGGTTGTTCCTCAACTGCAGAATGGCAAATGGCTGTCGCAGCTTTAGATCACCCCTCTCACGCGGCTATGGTTCCTCAAGGTTACGGGGCTGGAGTTGGAAGAGTTGATGATTTTTATGAGCAAGGTAATTGGTATAGGGGAGGTGTCGAACAACTTTTATTCGCTACATGGTTATACGGGGTTGAACACGATGAATTTAAACCTAGAATTCCAAAAGGCGCAACTCAAGAAGATCTAATTAGAATATCTAGATTTTATGATCTTGCACCAGAAAATCCACCAATAGATTGGTCTGATAAGTTAAATCACTTACCACTTAGTGATCTATTGAAAAATGTTGGAGGAAAAAAAGAGATTTTTGATAAAATGATATCTAGAAAACCAAATGATAAAAAATGGTTTGAGGGTGGTTTGTATCACGACAATATGGATTTTGGCGTACCAAGTTTTTGGTTCGTTTCTTGGTATGATGTTGCCACTTCACCAAATATTGCTTTATTCAAACATGTTAGAAACAATGCCAAAGACGATTATATAAAAGATAATCAATATTTAGTTATTGCTCCAACCCTTCATTGTGGTTTTACAAGAGCAACTGAAAATACTGTAGTTGGTGAAAGAAATATGGGTGATGCTACACTAAATTATGATGAGCAGATTTACGATTGGTTTGATTTAATGTTAAAGGACAAGCAAAATAACTTTAAAGAAAATACTCCAAGAATCCAATACTACACAATGGGTTCTAATAAATGGCAGTCTTCTGATCAGTGGCCTCCAAAAAATATTGAAATGGTTGATTTTTACCTCAGTAGTAATGGAAATGCAAATACTTTAAATGGAGACGGAAAATTAACTACACTAAAAAGAAAAATTAATGATAAACCTGATTCTTTTATTTATAATCCTCTTGACCCAGTTCCATCATATGGAGGAGGAGTTTGTTGTATTGGAAATGCTGTTAAAGGAGGTGCATTTGATCAAAGAGAAATTGAATCAAGAGATGATGTTTTAGTATACACTTCTGATCCTCTTAAAAATGGATTTGAGGTTACAGGATTCATTGAATCCACAATTTATATTTCCTCTGATGTAAAGGATACAGATATTACTATTAAATTAATAGATGTGTATCCAGATGGAACAGCATATAACATTGATGAGACCATACAGAGGCTAAGGTACAGAGAAGGTTTTGATAAAGAAGTTTTTATGGAAAAGGGAAATGTTTACAGAGTAGATTTATCAAAAATGTCTACAAGTAATTATTTTAAAAAAGGTCATAGTATTCGAATAGAGATTTCTAGTAGTAATTTTCCAAGATTTGCAAGAAATTTAAACACCGGAGGTGAAAATTATAATGAGTCAGAAAGTGTTATAGCAAATAACGTTATTCATCATTCTAAAAAATACCCCTCTAGTATAACTTTACCAATAGTAAAACAATAACTTTTATGGAAATGAATTATGATGCAATAGTCATTGGGACAGGTGTAAGTGGTGGATGGGCTGCAAAAGAACTGTGTGAAAAAGGCTTGAAGACCCTTGTTCTTGAAAGAGGAAGAATGATTAAACACAATCAAGATTATCCAACTGCTAATATGGAAGACTGGGAGTTTCCAGCTGGAGATGTAATAACTCAGGAAATCAAAAAAAATCAGCCTAAACAAAGTAGAACAGGATATGTAAATACTGAGTCAACCAAACATTTTTTTGTTAATGATATTGAACATCCATATAATGAGGATAAAAGATTTGATTGGATAAGAGGATATCATGTCGGTGGTAGATCACTGCTTTGGGCTAGACAAAGTTACAGATTGACTCCATTTGATTTTGTAGCTAATAAAGAGGATGGTTATGGAGTTGATTGGCCAATTAGATATAAAGATTTAGCACCTTGGTATGATTATGTAGAAAATTATATTGGAGTAAGTGGTGAAAATCTCAATTTAAATCAATTTCCAAATCAACAACTTTTAAAGCCTATGGAGCTGAACTGTGTTGAAAAAGTTCTCCAAAAATCCATTTCAGAAAAATATGAAAGTAGACATATGACAATTGGAAGAGTTGCCCATATTACTGAAGGAACTAAACCAGGACTTGGAAGGTTGTCTTGTCAGTTTAGAAACAGATGTAGAAGAGGGTGTCCTTTTGGTGCCTATTTTAGTAGTAATTCTTCAACACTTCCAGCTGCAGAAGCTACAGGTAATATGACTTTAAGGCCAAATTCTATTGTCTATGAAATTATTTATGATGAGACAAAGAAAAAAGCTACAGGAGTTAAAATTATTGATTCAGAATCTAAATTAACCTATGAATTCAAATCCAAAATTATTTTTATGTGTGCATCTACAGTGCCAACCACATCAATCCTTATGCAATCAAAGTCAAGCAGGTTTCCAAACGGTTTAGGAAATGATTCTGGTGAGCTTGGACATAATTTAATGGATCATCACTTCCAAATTGGTGCAGATGGTGTATATGATGGTTTTGAAGATCAATATTATACTGGAAGAAGACCAAATGGAATTTATATTCCAAGATTCCAAAATATTGGAGGTAATACAAAAAGAAAAGATTTTTTAAGAGGTTATGGTTATCAAGGTGGTGCTAGTAGAACAGATTGGACAGAATATGTAAAAGAGGCATCATATGGTGAAAAACTGAAACAGGCAATTATAAAACCTGGAAAGTGGGTTATGGGTCTAAACGGATTTGGAGAAGTACTTCCTTACCATGAAAATAAAATGTATTTGAATTACAATAAAACTGATAATTGGGGACTTCCAACTGTTACTTTTGATGCTAAGCTTAGAGAAAACGAACTTTCAATGAGAAAAGACATGCAATTACAGGCAATGGAAATGCTAGATAAAGCAGGATTTAAAGATATTAAACCATACGAAAGTTCTTATGCTTTAGGTTTAGGTATACATGAGATGGGTACAGCAAGAATGGGTAGAGATCCTAAAACTTCTGTTTTAAATTCTTTTAATCAAATGCATAGTGTAAAAAATATTTTTGTTTCAGATGGTTCATGTATGACTTCATCTGGAAATGTCAACCCATCTTTGACATATATGGCAATTACTGCCAGAGCTGTAAATTATGCTGTTAATGAATTAAGAAAAAATAATATTTAGATGAATAGAAGAGATTTATTAAAAAAAGCAAGTTTGGGATTTGGAACTTTAACATTGACTCCATTAACTATTACTTTGTTTCAATCTTGTAAAAATGATCATGATTGGAACCCATATTTTTTTAATTCTAATGATATTAATTTATTAATTGAACTATCAGATATTATTTTACCTAGTTCTAAGGAAATTCCGGGAGCAAAAGAATTAGAGTTATTTAAGTTTGTTGATATATACACATACAAAGTTTTGAATGAGCATCAAAAACAGATACTCAATGAAACATTTACATTCTTTAAATCAGAATATTCAAATAATTTTAAAAACTCAAATGCAAGTCCTTTAAATAATTTATTGAAATATTACTTAATTGAAAATAAAAACAAACATGATATATGGATTAATAATTTTATGAAAACTAAAGATTCTAATATTTATATTTTTTTAAATTCATTTAGAGAATTATTGATAAATGCATTCAAAACAAATGAGTATATTGGCAAAAATGTTTTGGTATATAGACCTGTTCCTGGTGAACAGAAAGGTTGTGTAGATTTACAAAAAACAACTAAAGGAAAAGCTTGGACAATTTAATATCATGAAATTAAAATTACTTTGTTTTTTATTGGTTTCTTTTATTTCTTTTTCTCAAGAAAAAGAAGACCTTTTTAGTTTAATTGAAGAAGAAAATAAGCAAATTGAATTACTTCCAGAAAGAATGATTTTTACCCAAAGTTTGTTGTGGGGAGAAAAGGGTCTTTTGAGAAAAACAGGAATTTCTCCATTAAATTTTGAGAATAGACAAAAGGAGCTTAAGCTTAGAAAAAACATGTTGACTGCACATCAAGCAATTGGTTACTTAACTTTAGCTTCTATGATTGCTCAAGGAATAATTGGTGGAAAGCTGTACAATGGTCAAGATAATTTATACCAAACTCATAAAACAATGGGTACAATAGTAAATATTGGATATTTTACTGGTGCTGGTTTGTCTTTATTTTCACCACCTCCTTTAATTAATAAAAAGGTTAAGGGATTTAATTCTATTAAGGCCCACAAGATGTTAGCTACTGTTCATTTTTCTGCAATGGTAGCTACTAATTATTATAAAGACAAAAATAGAGATAATCACAAAGCTGCTGCATACACTGCATTTGCTAGTTATGCTACGGCTGTTTTAGTAATAAAATTTTGATCATGAAAAATTATTGTTTGTTTTCAATTTTTTTCTTTTTTGTTTTGAATGTCAATTCTCAAAACAATACAACCTGGATGCTAAATTCTGAGAAATCTCAAATTCAGTACACCGCTAAACATCTTTTACATGAGTGGAATGGAATAAATGACAAAGTAAAAGGTGTTTTTTTATTTAATGACCAAAGTAAAATAGCTATTTCTGCTAATATTGCTGATTTTGATAGTGGAATAAGTAATAGGGACTCAAATGCTTTAAGAGTTTTAAATGCTTTAAATTATCCTCAGGTCAAATTTTATTCTGATGAAATAACCTTTACTTCGGGAAATATTAATTTTATTGGTGAATTGGATTTCCATGGAAAAAAAATAAAAAAAACTGTAAATGCAATTTTTTTAAATGACTCTGAAAATATAAGTATTGAAGGATCTTTTTCAATTGTCTTAACAGATTTTGATATTAAACTTCCTTCTTTGATGTTGGTAAAAATGGAAGATTTTGCTGACATTAAATTTAAATTAATCTTTGAAAAACCTAGTTTAAACTAGATTTAAATATTTATTAGATTGTAAATGAAGAAATATATTTTATCAATTGATGCAGGAACTACTAGTTCAAGAGCAATCCTTTTCGATAAAAAAGGTAATCAGGTTTCAATATCCCAATTTGAATTTACTCAAATATTTCCCAAAGAGTCATGGGTTGAGCATGATCCAATCGAAATTCTAGAAACTCAGCTCAAGGCAATAAAAGATGTAATTTTAAAATCTGGTATTGATTCCAATGAAATTGATTCTATTGGAATTACAAACCAAAGAGAAACTACAGTAATTTGGAATAAGAACACAGGAAAACCTGTTTACAATGCTATTGTATGGCAGGATAGGAGGACTTCTACAATTTGTGATAAACTACAAAGAGAAGGCACTGATAAGCTTTTTTATAAAAAAACTGGACTAGTTTTAGATGCTTATTTTTCAGGAACAAAAATTCAATGGATTTTAGATTCTGATAAAAAAATTAGAGATTTAGCTGAAAACGGAGAACTATTATTTGGAACAATTGATACTTGGCTTATATGGAATCTTACAAACAGAAAGTATCACGTTACTGATTATACAAATGCAAGTAGAACTCTAATTTTTAATATTCATACATTGCAATGGGACAATGAATTATTGTCAATTTTAAAAATCCCTAAAAATATCCTTCCGATTCTCGTTGACAGTTCTCAAAAAATAGGATTTATTTCTAAAGATATTTTAGGTTCTGAAATTGAAATATGTGGAATTGCTGGTGATCAACAAGCGGCATTGTTTGGTCAGCTATGTATAAATCCAGGAGATGTTAAAAATACATATGGCACTGGATGCTTTTGTATGATGAACACTGGAGATAAAGCAGTAAAATCCAACAATAAAATGCTAACCACAATTGCTTGGAAAATTGGAAATAAAACAACTTATGCATTAGAAGGAAGTATATTTATTGCAGGCGCAGTTGTCCAATGGTTGAGAGACCAGCTAAATATTATTAATAATGCATCAGAAATTGAAGAGTTAGCTTCTAAAGTTAATAACAGCGGAGGCGTGACTTTCATATCAGCTCTTTCAGGACTTGGAGCTCCTTATTGGAATCCAAATGCCACTGGTGCTATTATGGGAATAACAAGAGGAACAAATAAATCTCACATAGCAAGAGCTGCCTTAGAAGCAATTGCTTTAAGGTCTATGGAGATTATTAGTGAGATGGAAAAAGATTCCGGCACAAAATTTAACAATTTGAAAGTTGATGGTGGAGCCAGTAATAATAATTTATTAATGCAAATTCAATCAAATTTTTTAGGTTCTGATGTAATTAGACCAAAAATAACTGAAACTACTGCTCTTGGTGTTGCTTTTTTATCAGGTTTAGCAACTGGTTTTTGGTCCTCAATTGAAGAATTAAAAGAAACATGGGTTATAGACCAAGAGTTTAAATCAAAATCATCCGATTATGATAAAAAGGTTATAAATAATTGGAGAAAAAGAATAAAAAAAATACAATAATAATTTAATTATGGATTCAATTTTAGCAGAATTTATTGGTACAACAATCCTAATGCTTCTTGGTATTGGAGTAAATGCAAATATTAATTTAAAAAGTACAATTGGTACTAAAAACTCTAATTGGATATTAACCACCATGGCTTGGGGTTTATCAGTTTTTGTTGCAGTTTTTATTACCGGACAATATAGCGGAGCTCATTTAAATCCTGCAGTTACCATTGGCCTTGCTGTAGCTGGAAAATTTTCTTGGTCATTGGTATTAGGTTACATTATAAGTCAGTTGCTAGGAGCTATGTTTGGTAGTTGGCTAGCTTATGTAGTTTATATAGATCACTATCGTCTCACTAAAGATGAAGATAAAGTAAGAGGCTCTTTTTGCACTGGACCAGCCATAAGAAACTATAAAAACAATTTTTTTAGTGAGACTATTGCAACTTTCATTTTAGTTTTTGCCATATTTTTTATTGTTGAACCTAACCTAGAAATTGAAGGTGAAGTCGTGAATTTTGGTCTTGGGGCACTTGATGCTTTACCTGTTGGTATATTAGTTTGGGTTATTGGAATGACTCTAGGTGGAACCACTGGATTTGCAATTAATCCTGCAAGAGACTTTGGTCCTAGGTTAATTTACTCATTGCTTCCAAGAAAAAATAAAGATGCCGATTGGTCTTACAGTTGGGTTCCAGTTTTTGGTCCTCTTTTTGGGGCAGCATGTGCTGGTTTATTATATATTTTTTTGATTTAATATGATTAACACATCTAAAATTCCATGTGTTGCAGGCTCAACTGGACTAGTAGGTTCTTTTTTAATAAAAAATTTATCAAAGCTATATCCCAAAGTTATTTCCATTACAAGAAGAAAATTTGATTTTCAGTACGATAATATCGAAAATATAGTTGTTAATTTTGATAAGATTGAAGAAGAATCTTTTCTAAGAAAAATTGATCACTTGTATATTGCTTTGGGAACAACAATTAAAAAAGCAGGCTCTAAAGAAAAATTTGAACTTGTTGATTATCATTATTGTTACAATCTGGCTATTGCTGCAAAAAGGCTTGGAGTTCAAAGGATTTCTGTAGTTTCATCAGTGGGATCAAATTCACAATCAAAGTTATTATACCCAAGAGTTAAAGGTATGATTGAAAGAGATTTAAATGCTTTAAATTTTGAGCATTTATCCATAGCAAAGCCAGGGATAATTTTAGGTAAAAGAAATGAAACCAGGACAGGGGAAAAAATAGGAAAAATTATATTTTTTTTAATTGATAAAATACTTTTTGGCCCACTAAAAAAATACAAAAGTATTTCTGCTGATGATATATCCAAAGCAATGATCTTTCAAATTATCAACTCAAAAGATAAACTTAATGCATTGCATTATGATGAATTAAAGCTTTCATCCAATAGATTTTCAGTCCAGTTAAATTATCATAATTGAATTATTTACTTTTGCTGGAAATTTAATTAATGTTAAACATACATAACCTTTCAGTTTCTTTTTCAGGAGAATATTTATTTAAAGAAATATCTTTTAAATTAATGTCTGGAGACAGAGTTGGTTTAATTGGAAAAAATGGTGCTGGAAAATCAACATTATTAAAGCTTTTATCAAAAGAAGCGGAATTTGATTCAGGATCCATTGCTTATGAAAAAGATATAAAAATTGGATTTTTAAAACAGGATATTGATTTTGACAAAGGACGAACAGTTTTGGATGAAGCGTATCAAGCATTTTTAGAAATCAAGGATTTGGAAAAAAAACAAAATCAAATCAATTCTGAATTAAGTGAAAGAACAGATTTTGAAAGCAACTCTTATTTATCTTTGATTCAAGATCTTTCCGAAGTTAATGAGCGATATGAATTAATAGGAGGTTATAATTATCAAGGACAAACAGAAAAAATTTTACAAGGTTTAGGATTTGAAAGAACAGATTTTTTGAAAAGCACAGATACTTTTTCTGGTGGATGGAGGATGAGAATAGAATTAGCAAAATTACTTCTTCAAGACAACGATATACTTCTTTTAGATGAGCCAACCAACCATTTGGATATAGAATCGATTATTTGGCTAGAATCCTTTTTAAAATCTTTTTCTGGAGCGGTAGTTATTGTATCACACGATAAAATGTTTCTAAACAATGTAACAAACCGAACTATTGATATTTCACTTGGAAGAATTTATGATTTTAATAAGCCGTATTCTAAATATTTAGTACTGAGAGAAGAAATTAGGTTACAACAGATCAGTGCTCAAAAAAATCAAGATAAGCACATTCAACATACCGAAAAGTTAATCGAAAAATTTCGAGCAAAAGCTTCTAAAGCTTCTATGGCTCAGTCTTTAATTAAAAAAATTCAAAAGATTGATAGAATAGAGGTTGATCAGGACGATAATAGTATAATGAAAATAAATTTTAATATTTCTATTAACCCAGGAAAAGTAATTGCCGAAGTTGAAAATTTATCAAAGAATTTTGGAACTAACAAGGTTCTAGAGAGTATTAACTTAATAGTTGAAAGAAAAAGTAAAATTGCTTTTGTAGGCCAGAACGGTCAAGGAAAATCTACTCTTGCAAAAATACTTGTAGGTGAGTTAGAATCATCCTCTGGAAATTATAAACTAGGACATAATGTTCAGATAGGATATTTTGCTCAGAATCAGGCAGAATATTTGGATGGATCCAAGACAGTTCTTCAAACAATGATTGACTCAGCAAATGAAAATAACAGATCTAAAGTCAGGGATATTTTGGGTTCTTTTTTATTTAAGGGTGAAGATGTTGAAAAATATGTCAAAGTTCTATCTGGTGGTGAAAGAAATAGATTGGCCTTAGCAAAGTTACTTTTACAACCTCTAAATGTTTTAGTGATGGACGAGCCTACTAATCATTTAGATATTAAATCAAAAAATGTTTTAAAACAAGCTCTTATAAAATTTGACGGAACTTTAATATTAGTATCTCATGATAGAGATTTTCTTCAGAATTTAACTAACAAAGTTTATGAATTCAAAAATCAAAAAATTAAAGAGTTTCTGGGTGACATCGATCATTATTTAGATCAAAGACAAGTAGAAAGTTTTAGAGAAATTGAAAAAAAAGAAAAAATAATTTCTACAAATAAGAAATCTGTAAATAATCAAGCAAAAAGGTCTCTCAACAAAAAAATAAATAATATTGAAAGTAAAATATCCAAAATTGAGAGAGAAATTTCAAAAATTGATCAGAATCTCATAGATAATTATGATACAACTGTATCTAGTCCAAATTTTTTTGAAAACTATGACAAAAAAAAATCTGAATTGGAAACATTAATGAAAAAATGGGAAAAACTTAATTTACTTTAAATAACCCTATATTTATTAACATAACTCTTTAAATACCATTAATGTGTGATCTTACTAATGAAGAACTTTGGCTTGTTGTTAGGTTGTACTTTTTTGCAGTTACCCCAATTTTTCTTGTTTCATATCTCATGTTTCGAGAGAAAATTAATTACAACACAATAGTTGTTTTAGCATTAACTTTCTTTATTTGTGCTTTTGGATTTGAGATATGGCTAACATATGGTTTGATGGATGGACTACCAGTAAGTTTAAGAAGGTCTGAAGCATTAAATTGTGCAGTTCCTCAAGATTTGAATTGGATTTTAAATTCACTTGGAGATGTTTTAATTGTTTGGATTGGTTTGTTTATCGTAAGGTTAATTTTTTCTAAATCATTTGATCCATATAAGAAGTGGAATTGGTCTGTATTTTTTGTTTTTTTCACATGGTTTATTGTTCAAAATATTTATGTGGAAGTTTTTTTCTATCATCATCAATTAGGAAATAGTGGTGATTTATCATGGGCTCCCTTAATGCCTCTTGGTTCATATTTCAATCCTACACTTTTTGAAATAATAGAAAGACCTGTAACTTTTCAATCTCAATCAGCATGGATAATTATGACTCCAATTATTTATTTTATTATAATATATTTAAATAAGAAATCTACAATCAATGAAGCTTTATAAATTTTATGCAGTATTAATTTTATTATTAATGTTTTCTTGCTCTAAAGAAAAAATGATTGATAAAGAAGTGGTAAATATCAATCCTGATGCTCGAGTTGTAGGTTATCTTCCTGAATACAGATTTAATACAAGTAATCAATTGGAATATTGCAAATTAACACACTTAAATCTTGCCTTTGCAAATCCAGATTCAAGTGGTAAACTTATTATTAATGATTTTAGTCATATTCTTACCAAAGCTAGAAATCAAAACAGCGAAATTAAAATATACATTTCCATAGGTGGTGGTTCTTTGTCAGAATTACAATCCTCAATTTGGTCTGATTTAATTGATAATTCTGAAAATAGATCTGTTATAATCAAAGAAATTGTTGATTTCGTTACAAAAAATGATCTAGATGGTGTTGATGTCGATTTAGAATGGGGAAATGTAACATCAGGATATAGCCCATTTGTAATTGGATTAAAGGAATCTTTAACTTCACACAAAAAGGGAATGACAGCTGCTTTACCAGGAACAACAAAATTTGAAAATATTACTGATGAAGCAATACAAAATTTTGATTTTATTAATATTATGGCCTATGACTTTACTGGGCCCTGGAACCCGACTAATTCAGGTCAACATAGTTCATATAATAATTCCGTTCAATCAATTGAATTTTGGACAAATTCTGTAGGAATTTCTGGAACAAAATTAACTCTTGGTGTTCCTTTTTATGGATACGATTTTACAGACTCTTCAAATATAACTTTATTTACATATGGAAGCATAGTTTCAGCCCAGTCTACTAACTCTGAATTAGACAATGTTGGGATGAAGTTTTACAACGGAAGACCAACTATTAAATCAAAAGTTAAATTAGCTAGTGAAAAAGTTTCTGGAATTATGATTTGGGAACTCGGGCAAGATTCTTTTAGTGAATTTTCACTATTAAAAACTATTCATAACCAATACCAAGACCTGGGTTATAATACAACTAGTTTGTGTTTGGATTAATCTTATGTAACTGTTTTTTTACTTTGATCAACAGAGAGGTATTCTTTATTCTCCAATATAGATTTTAATATCATTACTGTTTCAAATAAATCAAAGAATCCAACATATAGTGGTGCAAAACCTAATCTTATATTGTTGTGAGGTCTAAAATCTGGAATTACCTTTTTTCTTTTTTTATAACCACTAATTAAAAGTTTACAAATTCTCCATGCCTCTTCGTGCTGAATTGTTATGTGCGATCCTCTAAAATCGGAGTTCATGGGGGATGCTACTACTACACCATGTTGACTTAACTCATTTTTTATCAATTCAATCAGATAATTTCCTAAATCAACACTTTTTTTTCTAATATTTTTAATCCCAGCAGTAAGAGTTATGTCTAATCCGTTATTTACTGGAACCAAGGATAGAATTGATGGAGTTCCCGCACTAAACTTATTAATATTACCAGATGGAACATATTCATTACTAAAATCAAATGGATTGATGTGACCAAACCATCCTCTAACAGGGTTACTTAATTTTTCTAAGATATCGCTAGAAACGTATAAAAATGATGGTGAACCAGGTCCACCATTTAAAAATTTATAAGTACAGCCAATAGCTATCTTAATATTTGATTTTTTTACATCTATTTCTGTAACTCCAATTGCATGGCTACAGTCCCAAACTATAACACTCCCATTTTCTTCGGCTACTTTGTTGAGTTCGTTCAGTGGATATAGATATGAGCTTTTATAGGATACAAGGCTTAAACAATAAATACCAGGATCGGTTTTAATATTTTTCTTTAAAAGATTCAAATCACATTTAATATCATCTTTATATTCGATAATTTTAATTTTATTTTTAGTTGTCAAATTTTTTAAACCATCAAGAACATACAAATCGCTTGGAAAATTTAAAGAGTCTGAAATAAGTGCTTTATTGAATTCATTTGATTCTAATAAAGCATGAATAATTTTATATAAATTAACAGAAGTTGAATCACCAACCATAACTTCACCTTTATCTGAATTAATTAAAAGAGACATTTTATGGTTAATTAAATTATTTAATTCAAGCCAATGGTCATTCCAACTAGAAATTAAATTTTCTCCCCATTGTTTTTTTATTACATTTTCTAAATCAACTATTGTTTTATGCGGGAGTTTTCCAAGAGAATTACCATCTAAATAAATTTCATTATCATTATTAATAAATTTTGATTTAAATGATTTAAGACTATCATTTATATCCTTGTTTAACCCTTGTTTTTTTAAATCCATTAATAATTATTAAAATAAGGTTTTATGATTTCTACCCATTGCTTGTACATTATTTTACTGGGATGTAGTCCGTCATCTGCCAATAAAGTTAAATCGTTTTGAGCATTTCTGGATATTTTTGTGATATTAAAATAAGCAACATTATTTTTTTTACATTCTCGCTTAATCACCTTATTAAATGAGTTTATCTCTCTTTTAATTAAGTTCTTATTTCTATTTTTTGCAAATGGGGTTACGCCCCAATCTGGAATGGATACCACAAATACGTTTTCTTTATTACCATATGCATAATCAATTGATTTTTTTAATAACAACTTAAAATCTGATTTAAAATTTTTTATACTATTACCTCTGTATTGATTATTTACCCCGATGAGTAGAGATACATAATCATATTTTTTTAAATCTATTTTATTTAAAGTATCAATCAGTTCATAAGTAGTCCAACCAGTTTTAGCAATTATTTTCGGTTTTTTAATTTTACTCAAATTATTAGCCAATTGGACAGGCCATCTGTCATTTTCCTCAACACTTTCACCAATTGTGTAACTATCGCCAAGAGCTAAATACGAATATTGTTTATTAATTTTAGGTTGACCATGGCTTGTCAAAGGGATTAAAAAAATAATAAGCAATATCCTAATTATCATCGATTTTCAGCTTTTAAACTTACTAAAACTGATTTCTGCTCATCATTAAGACCATCTGCTGTGAAGATTGATATTCCACTTGCTCCATTGATTTTTGAAATGTTGATAGCTTTTTCAAAATCCTCAGCATTTCTAAGTGCACCAGCATAAAGTCCAGAATAAATAGGAAAATCAACATCGCTAACACCTTGTTTGGTAGCAAAACCAATCCAGTTTATGTTTTCTCTGTAAAAATTTTGATACAACATTGGGTATGCTGAGTCTAAATTCCAATCATTCCATGCCTGTCTAACCATTTGCCTTGACATTTCTGGAAAAGGAAAGACTGCAGCAGTAACTTTTTTGTTCTTTGAGTGAGCTATTTCTACGATCTCATTAACTAAAGAGGTAATAGCATTTAATCTAAATTGTCTCCATTCTGTTGAAAGGTGGGGATTCCTCATTTTTAATGGATTTTTGTTAAAAATTTCTTCAAATTTCTCTATTGCAATAGGGTGGTAGTCATAGTCATATTCGGGTAGTTCTGTGTCTTGAACTATATTGTATTTTGGTTGTAGATCATCTCCTAGAATTACATCAGGATATCTTACATAATCTAGGTGAACTGAAGCTAAACCTTCAACTTCCATTAATTTTTTTGCGTTGTTAATAATATGATTTCTTGCATCAGGATGAAAAGGACTTAACCATTGATAATAATTAACATAAGCTCTGTATTCTAATGAATTCTGACCGTTTCTGTTAACAGCATACCAGTCTGGATTTTTGTTAGCAATAGTATCTCCAGGTCTATTTACAGTCCACATCCATCCATGAACTTTAATATTTTTTTTTCTTGCAATAGGAATAATTTTCTTTAATACATTAGGTGCTCCTCCAACAAGAATTTCGCTAATTCCTAAAGAATCGTAGTAGCTGATTTTTTTCTCCCATTTATCTTTATCGAAACTAGCTCCAGCAGAGGTCCATGTACTAATTGTAAAATTTGATTTGTTTATTTCATTATCACAATTGATTATAAAAATTGAGATAAACAATAATAATATATTTTTAGTCATGATTTAGTTTTTTAATTTTTCCAGATTGATCTATAAATAAATTTATATTACCATCTGAAGCATTTATTTCAAAACCTTCCTTGGTTTTTAGAAAATTACATGAAATTTTTAAATTATTTAACTCAATTTCTTCAAACTGAGTATAATAACCTATTTCTTCTTGTTTTAATTCTTTTAATGAACCAAATGCTATTTCTCTGAAAAGTGTATATAGTGTTTGTTCTGTTGTTATATTTTGTGGTAATTCATATTCAAAATGACGTTCGGAAAAGATTAAAAAACCCCAATTTTCAGGAACGTGCATATTTATAATTCCTTGAGGAGACCACACCCAGTTGTATTCTGGTAAAAATTTTCCATTTATTTTTTTTCTAGAATAAACACCATTATTCAAATCAAAATCCCAATTAACTCTTGAAAAATTTATTCTCCAAATGTCTCCATATTCAATTTTTGTTTTTTTGTTACTGTCCTTTAATGCATTAACTTCATCTAAGGGAATAGCAATTTCTACCGTCCAGTATTTGTCTACATCACTAGAATCATTAAGAGTTCCATTGATATAAACTGCAGATTTGAGTCCTTTAATATCCCAACTATTGTCGGCTTTTCCTTTAAGTCTGTAAGGCCTGTTTAAATAAAGATCCCATTCTGTTCCAAGGGCATTTATTTCAAGTTCACCATAACTAAAAACATTATCATTTGGATTAATAAAAACTTCAAAATCATTATTGTAATAAATTACGTCATCTCTTTTAGTTATATCTCCCCATATGTGTTTCTCATATAATTTCGCAAACACATATAAGTAATGATCATTCCAAAGCATTTTTACATTTGTTTGTTGATTTGGAATTTTAATCCCTTCAATATCAATAAAATCATCACTATATAATGCTTTATTCCATTCTATTTCATTGTCTTTACCATCAATTTTTATTTCACCATCAGTTTTTGAAACCACATAATGTTTTGGAATTATTATTTTATCTTTAATAGATAATTTTATTGAATTGTTTGTATTACAACTGAGAAAAACATAAATGAATAGAAAAAAAAATATCCTCATATCTTCAAATAGTAAACATGAATTAGTAACTTAAAGTTATTAAATAATATTATTGAATCTAAATGAGAATTTTTTTGCTTGTTATTCTTTTTTTTTCAGTTTTTTTTAATCAGGAAATAAAAGTTATTTCATACAATATAAGGTATGATAACCCCCAAGATGGTAAAGATAGTTGGGAAAAAAGAAAATCATACTTCATAGATTATATAAATAAAGAAAATCCAGATTTTATTGGATTACAAGAAGTAACGTTCAATCAGCTCACTTTTATTAACGATAATCTAAAAGATTACAAATATTTAGGAGTTGGGAGAGATGACGGAAAAAATAAAGGTGAATTTAGCCCAATTTACTACAAGAAATCATTATTTGATTTGATAGAATCAGATACTTTTTGGTTATCATCTTCCCCTGACTCTGTATCAATAGGATGGGATGCTTCCATGGAAAGAATATGTACTTATGGACTTTTTAAGTTTAAAGATTCCAATAGAAAAATATGGATTTTTAATACTCATTTTGATCACATAGGTAAAATA
>Ga0233450_10002055_pt1 | contig 20166 bp, 17 predicted proteins | sample 011ome_30_FD_189956 | JGI IMG/M metagenome (GOLD analysis project Ga0233450, IMG submission 189956) | Coastal salt marsh microbial communities from the Groves Creek Marsh, Skidaway Island, Georgia - 011501CT (spades assembly) | ecosystem: Environmental > Aquatic > Marine > Intertidal zone >... | reverse complement strand
GTGTGTTGCGTTTGCTGCATCTAGAATTCCATGATGGAACCAAAGTTTAGCATCACCAGCATCAATAGTTGGCTGTGCGTGTTTCTTAAATGCGGCTGGATTTTCTCTTGTGCCTGAAAGTTCGCCACGCTTAAATGCTAAACGTCTTTCACTACCCTTCATACCAGGAACCCATGTTACATTCTCTTTAAAACAAGCAACATACTCGTTAACTGTTTTATCAGGTCCACAGATAAGCAGTGTCATTGCCATTGCTTCTGGAACCATACCACTACCACTAGCAAAACTTGGCTTGTTTTCATCAGCGTCTGTTCTGTGAGCGGCAATAATGTTTAGGTTCATCAAGCCAATTGATTCATAATCAGCATAGTTGTAGTCTACACCAGCATCTGCTAGGAAACTAACACCGTTACCACCATGTGATACCATGAAGTGGTCGTCTTGGAAACGCAATTCATTGTGGAATGCGTTAAATCCTGGAATATCTCTTGCTCCAGGTAGTAGTTTAATATTGATCTTTTCGCCTAAAAATGGCTCGAGTTCTTTTGCTACAATCTCTGTCCAAACAGTTGTTCCTGAACCAGGCTTCTGTGGGACTACGAAAGTTACATCTGCTAGTGCTGATGTAGTAAATGCGGCTGTAATAGCAGCGGTTGCTAGAAGTTTCTTAAACATTATGTTTCTCCTTAACTATAATCTAGTCTTTGTTTATTGACAAATACACCATAGTAGAACATACCAATTACACATGCCACTAGGACTAAGAAAATTGGTCTGTCCAATAGTTTGTCTACAGTGTATAAGTTAAACATTTGTAAACTAAGTGATTCAATCCTGTCTGCAAGAATGAATCCAATTAACATTGCCGGACGGCTAAACTTTAGGTACTTACATGCTATACCTACCAAACTAAACAAAGCAAAAACAGCATAATCTTCCCATCCTCCTGTATACTGAACACATGCCCAGGTTACAAAAGCCAGTAACACAGGACCATATACCCAATAAGGCAAGTATGTGATTAAAGCAATATAACGTGTGAAGATTAGGCATAATATACACACTAAAAATGTTGCTCCCATGAATCCCCAGAACATGGCATCAAAGAACTTTGTGTCATATACTAGGTCAGGTGATCCCAATTCAAAATCCAAGTACATAAACAATGCCATTACAATAGCGGCAAAACTAGCACCGGGTATTCCGAACAATACTGTGGGAATCATACTTGTTGCTTTTTGTGCGTTGTTGCTTCCTTCCGGACCAATAACGCCTTTGATGTTTCCTTTACCAAAAGGAATCTTTTCGTTTGGATTACTTGCTGTTGTTGCACCATAAGCCATCCAATCGCTCATTGCTCCACCTAAACCAGGTAGGAAACCAATAAACGCTCCTATCAATCCGCCTCGCAATCCATCCCATTTGTTTTTCCAGACGGCAACTATACCGTCCCTTACTTGAGCACCTTGATTGTCTCTACCTACTGTTGCTGTTTGTCTACGACTTACAAGTCCATCAACAATTTCAGGAACAGCAAATAAACCAGCAACAAACGGCATAATCTGAACACTGTCTGCTAGATAATCCCATCCAAAGGTCCATCTATTGGCAGCAGTTTCTGGATCAAGCCCAATAAGTCCTATAAAGCATCCGATACAAATGGCAATTAAACTTCTTACCCAGTACTTGGAACTTACGAAACCCACTGTTGCTAGTGCGAGCATTACAAATGCCCACAATTCAGGTACGCCGAAAATCATTATTAATTCAGCATACCAGGGTAACAGAGCAAATGTTAATGTACCCCATAATAAACCGTTCACTGTGCTTGTAACAATGGCGGCTGTTAGGGCGTATGTTGCTTTACCTTGTAGTGCTAGGGGAAAACCATCTACCATAGTAGCGGCGGCACTGTTTGCTCCAGGAATGCCCAGCAATACTCCACTAAAACTATCTCCAGTGGTGCTTGCGGCAACTACTGCCATAACAAATATTACACCCAAATATGGATCAAAACTGGTAAACCACCCAATAAAGCCAAACATGGCAACTAGGCCCGTAGTAGCACCAGCACTGGGTATAATACCAATTACTAGACCATATAGCGTTCCTGCCATCAAGGCTGCGAACATTTCTAACATTTAATTACTCCGATTATTCAGTCATAGATATACGACACTGAGTGTGTCGCTCAATTTAAAATAAAACATTCTTGGGAATGAGTTGCGTGTAAATGAACCCTGCCACTCGGCTAAGTTATTACGCATTGACTGTAGTGTAGCAAAACTCTTTGCTAGTATTATTTATCCTTTTTCTTCAGGACAAAGTAGATTCTGTTTCCGCTATCTTCACGATAACTGATAACGTCACAGTTTAGTTGCTGTGCGCTGTTAAAAATAAATGTAGTATCCCAGGAGAAGAAGTCAATCCAACGTGATTCTGGTGCCGCATGTTGCTCTCCGGGATTTGCTCTAAAATATAACAATCCGCCTGGTGTTGTTAATTCTACAGCATGTTCAAGTTCAGAGTATATCTTTTCAGCAGTGCCAAAATTAATACTACCCAGACATATAACTATATCAAATTTCTTACCAGGCCAGTATTGTAGTATATGGCTCTGAATATCAGCACGATTGTTATAGGCATCAACACCAGTTAGATTATTAATTTTACCCCGAAACTCGTTGTATCCACACCCCAGGTCCAGAACTTCTCTAGGATTCATTCCGTTGATTTCATCAATCATACTGAGTCCACTGTACTTGTATTGCTTTGTTTTTGGTTGCCATACATTGCTGAAATAGTTACTAAGCACTGCTTCATCAATTTGCTCTACTAATTCATACAGGTTGTCCTGTGGGTCTGGTTGGATACCTACCCCGAATGTGCCTGCTATTGCTTGTTGTAGTGCGTTTGTATCTCTTAGTATTTGAGGACTAGTACGAAACAGTCGTTGTAGTTCGTTGTAAATTTTTGTATTCAATTTTAACCCTCTGGCCAGTCACTGTGTTTTACGTCTGGAAGATGTGTAATACTTCCACGTGGTTTTTCTTGTAGTGTACCTTGTTCACGCATTTTAGCACGAATTTTTGTAGCACTAATATTGTGAATATCCTCACCTAAGTCGTGTTGTGTAAATGTATAACCTACGCCACGTCCATAACTGATGTCTACAATATTAGGTACTTCAAGTATAATATACTTGTCTCCGTATTCATAACCCGCTTCCAATAGTCCGATACGAATATTTTGTTTTACTTGATGAATGTCAAAAGGATTATCTGTTTGTGCTACTGTGCGACCTGCGCCAGCATCTTCTCCAATAATACCGCCAACATCTCTAATCATTATACACACTTGACCTGTTTCTGTCAAGGCTTTTTCAAACAATGCCGTATGACCATCGTGCCAGGGTTGCCATCTACCCAGCATCTGCGCTGTTGGCTTTTGCCAATCAAATTTTGTCGGTTGGTTGAACATTTTTATTCCTTTTTTCTATATAGTTTTTAACAACTTCACTTAGTTGTAAATGCGTATCGTTGAACCAGTTTGCTACATGATAATCGCAGCGTGGAGGTTGCTCAAACATTTTGTTAGTATCTTCAAAACGACCTTCTTTAATAGTATCCATCCATACTGTGTAATCTGGATCAAATTCAGCTCTTGCCGCTTCGGTTGGACAAACAAAGTCTGCTACAGCAATTTTACCTGCCATAACGACACCATCACTTAGGTGCCGCATACGTTGTGCTTGGCGTATTCTACCTTCGGGACTAAAATCCCAATCGTCATAACGCTCTCGTACAGCATCTGCATTAATATGTACGCCGCCGATCAAATCAGCAAACGGTTTCGCCAGAGTAGTTTTACCGCTACCAGGTAATCCAAAGATTAATATTTTCATTTTATTTCCTAATCGTAGATATAAGGATCGCTATCCTGAAGTTCTTTGAGTTTTTTCTTCATTTTACGCTTGTATTTCCAAGCATCGATCTTCTTTTTGATCCATTTGATGGGATTCATAATACTTTTACCTTATAAGTGTCTTGCCAAAGTCGAGCATCCGCTTCAGTGTCTACCATTGGCTTCCCTTTAATATTTAGCGACGTATTAAGCAACATTGGACAGCCAGTTTGTTCATGCCATTTTTTCAGTGTAGCATATAATCCAGGGTGTTGATATTTGTTAACTGTTTGTACTCTACTAGTACCATCTAAATGAGTAATTGCTGGAAATAATTCAGGATTTTTACAACGACTGGTAAACTGCATATACGGTCCAACTGGACCATCAAAATATTGTTGTGCGTATTCTTCCATTATTACAGGAGCAAACGGGCGGAATTCCTGTCTACGCTTGATTGCGTTGACTTTATCCTTTATATCACCACCTCTGGGATCTGCTAATAAACTTCTGTTGCCCAATGCCCGTGGCCCAAATTCCGCTCTCCCGTTGGCAACTCCTACTATACCAGTAGCGTTTAACTCTCGGATAATTTTATCTGTGGGATATTTGCCTGGAATATTATATCCCAAATATGGTCCTGTCCATTCCAAATGCTTACCATAATGTGCCGCAACAGCACCTAAACTACTACCCGCATCACCAGGGTTGGGCATAATCCATACATTATCAAAGTAATTATATGCCAGACTATTTGCTACGCAATTAAGAGCGCAACCACCCATTACCACTAGGTTATTTTGCCCAGTTAGCTCTTTTGTTTTACGAACCAGACTGTGAAATACTTCTTCATATATTTTCTGTGTGGCGGCGGCGATGTCTGCATAGTCTTGTATGGTGTTTAATCCCGGTGCCCACCATAAACATCCACGATGTAAATTATGTTTAAAATTAATCTGTTCATAATATTTGCTAAGATTAGTATTAACAAAAAAATCTTCTTTAATGCGTTTATAATACTTGTCGGGATCACCCAGTGCCGCCCAGCCCATGAGAATATATTCTTCTTCATTGGGTTTTAATCCGATACGCTGTGTCATAGCACTGTACCACAAACCTATACTATGTGGATAACCCTGACTATACACTCGTCGTAAATTATTACCGTGTCCGTCCCAAATAGTGAGTGTTTCAAACTCACCAATACTATCCACTACTAGAACGGCCGCACTGGTAAATGGCGATGTATAATAACCAGCAGCCGCATGACTATGATGATGTCTATGATTGTATAGTTTAACGTCTTTAAGATAACCCCTAGCTGCATCATCGGGCGGAAGTAAACTGGCATCAAAACCGAAACGAGTTAATAAACTAGCAGGTCCTAATCGTGTTAAAGCCGTCTTATATTGTTTTGCTCGTAGTTGACGTAGTCTTTTTAACCAACTTGTTTCATACCAGTGTATCGCCCAGGGTTCGCCATATTCTAATGCTTGATTAATCAGTGACTGATTTAAGTCACGATCGTTCTTAATACCGCTACTGCGTTCAGCATGTGCGGCAAATTTTATATCATATCCATCAAATACAGTAAGACTCGCATCATGCGCTCCTGCTGTAATACCCCATCTAATCATTCCTATTATCCTTTATTGATTTCGCAACAATTCTAATTCTTTTTCAGTATATTGTAATACTTCTTCGTGAGCTCCACTGTGACCCTGATCTCTAATAGGTACCACCATACATTCCCAATTATGCCCACGCAATCCTATTTGTTTAGCAATATCAAAACTTTCCTCAACTCTGCCCGGCACAGTCATTAATTTACCACTGGTAAATTGGATACGCTTTTTGCTTAATTCAAATATATGTTTATAGTGTTCAATATCAGCAAATTCAAAATGTAAACTTAAATTTAATCCGTTAATTAATGGAAATAACTCTTCCCAATAACGCTCTGTTCTACTACCATTGCTAGTAACAGTAACCCAACTATCTTTATTGTGTTCCTTTATCTTACTTAGCAATCTTTTAAAGCCTGGATACAGTGTAGGTTCACCGCCGCCAAATGCCCAACGTGCTGGTGTGTCGCCCATCCAGTTTTTAATCTGATCAAATACATCAAACAATCTGGTTTCCAGGTGGTAGGGCTCTGTTTTACTGTGTACACTGGGCCAACAGTAACTACAATCATAGTTACAACGTCTGCCAATGTCCCAGAGTATGTGTTTCTCTTTTATATAACTTTCAAAACGCACTGGATTGACAACATCGCCCGTTTTTACTGCTAGTGCGTTAGGATCTAGCCATTTATCAATTAATACATCAGCACCACAAGCACAAGCCTTAAACGGACAACGAATATCTTGCTCAGGCCATTCATATCCAATATCTGGATTGCCAATTAATCCAGGATATTTTTTCCTGTCTTCACTTGTAGCAAAAAATCCATAAGTTTTAGTTTCTGAATTCCATTTATCTGGATTAGTACTAAAACAGTTGCCACGCCAGATATTTAAATCGTAGTCAATATAAATGCCAGTTAAACCAGCACTACAATTCCAGTTTTTCCACTGATTATCTTCAGCAATAATACAACTTTCCACACTGTGATCACGATAGTTGCCGTTACTGTCAATAATACGACCTACGCTACTCATCTATTACCTCGTATTTCTCTGGTGGCAATACTTTTTTACACATAATATCAAAATTACAGTGACAAAAACTTTTATTACAACGGATTGGATCTACTGGAAAACGTACATGTTCAGGATCTCTAATAAATCCCAGGGCACCGCCTACTCTACACCAACCTCTCCATACACTGCCGTCAAAATCCACAATAATTTGTTCAACGCCTGCCCAGCAATCCCAACCTTTCCAGTTATTAGTGCCATCACCAATAAAACGTTGTGCGCTGGTTGCCTCTTTTAAGCCATTTACTGTATCCAGCATGTCCATACTACCACGATATACCATATATTTTTTATCATGCCGTATTCGTCTAGCAAACTGATTCCACTGATCATCAATGATGCTTTGTTGCTCACTGGTATACTGATATGTTACACTTCCAAAGTCAACAATCAGTGGTTGTAGTGCTATACTAATATTGGGTATATCTTCTACAACTCTATGTGCTAGCTCAACACCAGTGTCAAACTTATCCTGCTCTGTGTGTAGCATAATATTAACATGTGTTCTACAAACACTTGCTAATTCCTGTACAACTTGATAAAAATGTTCAGCATCTCCAAATTCACTGTGATAACTCAAACAAACATGATCAAAATACTGTTTATTTTGTTGCCACCAACGCAACGTGCGGCTACCATTACTGATAAATCCAAAAGCATGGCCTTGTTTTTTAACATACTGTGCTAAACGAGTTAAGTCGCGCCAGAGTGTAACTTCACCACCAGTAAATTCAAAATATATTTTACGACCAGCATAATGACTGATAACAGCGTCTACAAAACCCTGTACTACATCATAATCATTCCAACCAAAACTGCCGTTATTGAGAACTGGTGGGCAGTAACTACATTTAAAGTTACATCTATTGCCCAAATTCCAGTTCACAACAACCCACTCACCACACTCACTGTTGGTGTGGTCTAGAATATTGTAAAACCTCTGCTGGCCTAATGCCATTAGAGTTCCTTTGCTAGTGGGAAAATATTAGCAATAACTTCAGCACAGGCATGGGCAATTTCCATGTGTTCTTTTTGTGTGCCATTGGCACCACGCAATTCAATATAGTGTACCCAACTACGCAATGTACCATTCATGTATAATCGTGTTTTAGTAAGTCCTTCTGGTAATACCTTACGGGCCTGCTCCTTGGCAATGCCATTGTCCAACGCCCAGTTATATGCTTCAGAAGCAATTTGAATAACTCCCTCTTGATACTCTCTCCATGCTTCTTGTAATTCTTTGTCTTCGGTTTCAACACTATTCTGACGATTCTTTAAATCCTGTAGTCTTGCTTCACTTAGTTCAAACATATCGCCCATTTCTTCTGGATTAGCATATCTCTGACTAAACTCCTGAAAACTAAAACTACGGTGGCGTACAATCTGATGAGCAATATCTCTGGTTGTGTTAATTTCCAGACAAGCACTAACCATCTCAAGTGGGCTCCAATGCTGGTGTTTAATCAAGTATTTGATAAGTTTTTCGTTTGTTTCGCTGTTCATCTGATTGCTAGGGTTACTAACTCTAGCACAGAACGCAATAAGGTCCTGACAATTTAATGGCATACCATCTGGATATGTCATAAATTCACTTGCTTTACTGTAACTAATTAATTTAACATTAGTCATCTAAACTATCCTCCACTTGATCTTCTCTTACTTGTGCTCCAAGTCTGCTTGGATTAATATATACCTCTTTAAAGAAACGACTGCCATCTGCTCCGATGTCAGCAATTTCTAAATCAAGTTCTTTACGCAACTTAACGCCCAGGTCCTGAGTTGCCTGTAGTAGTTGCTGTTTATTCCAGGTGGCACCTGTACGCTTACATAGTTCTGTACCATCAGCAAACTCAGGCAATACTTCATTGTTAAACATGTCACGCAAATATACAAAATCTCGGACATCTTTCCAGTCCCAATCACTACGCACAACATTTGTCATATAACAACCCAGTCGTGCGCCATAAATTGCCCATAAACCATTTTCTACATCTTCACCCACTGTCATCCAGGTTAATAATCTCTGATAGTTCTTTTTGTGTACTTTTTTGATGTCCTTGGGATCTACAACATCACCGTCTACTAGTCCCATTTTGACACCTTCACGGAAACCTGCTCGCCATGCCTGAAGTGGCGAACCATTGTTCATAACATCACAATAGATGTTGTTCATTTGTACATAATGTATATTCCAACAAAAGTCAACCTGCGCTCTCGGATCATTATCTGGGGCATTTTCGTGTGTACGCATATTGTATACTACTTGTTTGGGCCAACTTTTAATACCGCCATTACCATATACTAATCCGTTTACAGTGTTTTTTCCTGCCCAACTAATAACGTGATTATTTCCTATTCGGTCCATGTCAATTTCTACATTAAAGAAATCAGGACGTACAATGTTATCAGCGTCAATGGTAATAAAGCGATCAGTTTCTGCTAAATCAGCGGCCGCTTTGTGTGCGGCATCGCTTCCAAATACTCCATGGCTTCGCTTTGCCCATGGACATTTTTCCAACAAGTCAGCATAGTTTTCATCAGCATTGGGTTCATCAAAACTAATATACACTATATCAAACTCGTTGATGCTAGTTAAATTCGACATCAGGTTCTCCGTGTTTTACATTTAAAAAATGGTTTTTATAAAGTATTGTTGGCTGTTCAGGCCATTTAAAATACAGATCTCTGTATATTTCTTTTTTACTTAACAGGCTTTGTACATCTAAACTAAATCCTCCAACAATGTTATCTGGAGTTCCGTCAGTAACCAGGAATTGTTGTTCTTCTATTCCACGGAATATATAACTTAAACTAGGTCTAATGTCACTAATTATTTTAATTTTTCCGGGTTCTACTTCGGTAATATATAAATGTGCGTTGCCCTCTGTATGACTTAACTGTAGTAGTTTACGTTTACTGCTACTGTAATCAGTTTCTACATATTTGTTATTAAATTCAATTCCGTAACTGTGAAAGATGGGTCTAGTGAATACACTCATGTTATCAATATCCAGTATGTCAATAATTTCACTAATATCAATGCTGATTCTGCTGTGACGGAATAATAATACTGGATCTATTTTAACTGCTTTAATTAGCCAGTCTGGGTCGTTACGGCGAGTAAAATACAAGTCAAGTAAGTGACTACTAGTATTACTTATCTCGTGAATGTCGCCCAGATTAAAATGCTGTTGTACTACTCGAATGTCAATACTGATATCCAGTATACCTGGATCTTTATAAAATTGTATATAGATATCTTTGGCAGTGGGATTACTGTCAGTAATTTTAAGCAGTCTGTTATCAAGTTCTCGAATTTGTAGTGTGTTACTCTTTTTACCAAGGTCATATTTTTCATTAACTGGATCCCAGATAATACCAATGATGCTTTTATCTATTTTACCGCTAGTGAGTCCACTTACCAATTCCTGATTTTGTGTTTCAGTTACAAGGATACCGTTATGCGGATCCTCTTTCATACTCTTACCAGATACTCTTAATATTTTACCACTTTTTTCGTTAAACTTAACAAACCAAGTGCGTTTAATATCACTGGGTTTGCTGTCGATAATACGTTTGTTGTTCATGAAAAATATCGTTAGTTAAAAAGTCAGCCTCGTGGTAACTTAGTACACTGTTTATAGCATAGTTTTGTATTTTTATTTTGCCGTCTGTGCTGGGCCAAACATTAAGATAGTCTGTCCAGTTTGGAATGTCTCTACTAAAGTAAAATCTACTGCCAATCATATCAGTATAGGTGAATAAACCAGTGTACAGCGGACGAACATCTTCCAGTATGTTCATGTGTGTGACACTGATGCTGGCGCTCATATTGGGGTCAAAAGTATCTGGAACGTGATGCTTTGCTAGAATCTCTTCATACAATTCAGCATAGTTACGATAATACGGATCGCTTAGTTTAAAATAATCCAGTGCTTGTTGTGCGTCTTTGCGAAAATAATACATATTACTGTATACACTGTGTAAACTGTTTAATTTATAATTAGCAAATCTTGGATCTTCCAGTATATCGTGATTTTTAAAATTTTTAACAGTTGTAGGAAAACACAAATCATGATTATCTAATAGATATTCCCAAGTGTTGTCCATGTCACAAAGTACAAGGGTACCAGCACTCATTACAATGTTGTGCTGATAGGGTGTCATGTAAATGGCTTGCCATTCGTTCAATCTGGTTATATCGTGTGTGTCGTAGGGATATTCAATAATATTATCAAACGGTTCTTCGTACTCACTCTCAAATACATTTAAATCTGGTACACATACACTGATTAGACTATCAGGATTTCTAGCAAGTAAACTATATGCTAGAGCGGTGGCTTGACGTCGTTCAGTGCTTGTGTTAGCAAATACTAGGTATCCACAATTATCCATCTGCTTTCTCCCAGAGTGTTTGCCAGTGTCTGTCCAGAGCCCGTTTGTTCATGACATGTAAATCAATAGCGCCATGGTTTACAAGAATATTTTTCCAAACTTCTTCTCTATCATTACTTAAACAAATCCATTCGTCTTGTCTGACTTCAATAATGTCATCTTTTTGATCTAGAAAGTACATGTTAGTGGGTAATTGATTAACAACATCATCTTCTACCATGCCGTTGAGTATATGTGTAGCAATACTTACACAATAGTCTGTGCGGAATAGTCTTCCAGGAAAATTATACAGGTAGCGATAGAATTCATAGTTATCAGCAACATGAGCCCAGGTGTTGAAAAACAACTCACTGCGTTCGCTCCTGTCAAAATAGACAACAGTACTCCACCACATTTTAATACCAGCATCAAACAACCAGGTTTCTCTGGCCGCAGGTGGCTCGTTACGAATATTACGAGCATCACGGAACATACCTACACCAGTGTAGTTGTCCCATACATGATTTAAATAATTGTTTCGTACAATGTAGTCAATGTCTAACAGCAATGTTTTTTCGTAAGGTGAATATTCCCAAACTTTGTGTTTATTGCTGTTGCTAAATTGTGCTTCAAATGTACTCCAGGGACTATCATAATGCTGGCGTACATTTTGTTTCATCTCGTCAGTTGTAATAACAATGTTGTCAAAATATTCTGATAAATTGTATTCAGTTAAACTTTGTTCTGCCCATTTCATTGTACCGCTATCAGTTATAACAGTTACAGGAACACCCAAATGTCGCTTCACATATTTGGAAGCCAACATTGCTAGTCTAATGTAATCAATTTGTTCGTTATTGTATGCGAAGAAACAAACACCACGTTGGTTATCTGTCATTACCAATCCATAATACTTTTAATATTTCTGGCTTTTTTAATTTTGTCATAGTGTGCGGCAAATTCATTTGTAGCACTAAAATAAGCACTCAACAATTCGTCAAGTAACTCTTGTAATTTGTTAATTTTTACGGGATTTTCTTTACTATCAACTAGAACACTTTCAGTATGTCCTAGATCAATCAAAGTTTTAACAAAACTAATAGTGTCTTCGCCCGCTCTAAATACACCGCCAGCATAGTGTACAATTCTTAATTGCTCGACACGATTCTTGATATTCTTCTTTTGATTGTTAATCGTTAGATTAAAATTAGAGAACTCAAGAGCTTTCTGTAGACGTTCGTCCATCTGTTTACTCCTTGAATGTATAGTATTTATGACTTATTATATGCTATGTTTTTAGAAAAGTCAACGATTAAAATGCTGTCCAAGCACTGTGTTGAACTACTGTGGGTTCTTCTCTTGCTTGGAAAATGTAATCGTCTGTTATGCTATTGTGCGTTACCTGAAAGTATTGGCTGGCACTTGTAAGCATAATTGCTGGATCCGGACTCTCATCAGGAACAATGAATCCCAAATCCAGGTCAATCTGGTCATTTGTTACAGTCGTTTCAGTAGTATCATCATATAGTTTTACTGTTACATAAACATCAAACTGATTACCGGCACCACTTGGCTCGTCACCTCTAGCCCAGATTTCAATACGTCTATTACTGTAACCACCATAACTGTATGCGTAAGCACCACCTGTACCAGAGTAACTCCATAATATTGTATCAGCAGTTGTAATATCATAAAAACCACCAACACTTGTGCCAGTGCTAGTTCCAGTGCCACGAACGTCAATAGCTCTTAAATGAATTTCGCCCACTGCTGAAAAACTACTATCCCAACCTTCATCAATACCAACTGTTGTACTCAGAGGATCCAATGTAAACGCACCACCAGCATTGAAGAAATAACGTGCTTGTGTATAGTTAGTGAATGAATATTTTGCCGTACATTCTATTCCATCACCACTGCTGCCACCCCAACTTAGTGTGCTGGTAATTGTGATCTCACTTGGAGAGTAAACTCTATCCAGTGTGTTAAGATCAAATTTGTTAGCAATAATATTATTTGTGATGTCAGTTTCAACATCGTTTAAATGATCATCTAGGATAACAGTACCTACCACATAGCCTGTGCTGAGTGTGGCATTCTCGTCTTGGTGATAAAGTCCGGTGTTTACCTGAGCAATTAGTCGATTGATATGTTGGCTTTCAATAATTGTGCTTTGAGTAACAGCCGTGTTTATTCCAGTTTCGTCTACTTTGACACTTGCCTGTCCCCAACCATTTTGGTGATTGGTTTTGACTGTATCGCTGAATGCGCTACTAGTATGAATGTCAGACCAGTATTCATTATATAAATCTCTGACCGAATTAAAATCACTTGCTAGTGCTTTGTTCCCTTTTGAAACTGGCATTCTGTATTCCCCTTACTTCGTACCAACTACAATCTCAACTAGGTCTACTCCTTCAGTATTTTTATCAGCCAATGCTCTGCCTACAATGCGATACCAGTCAAGAGCTTCTTGTCTTTCATAATCACTAACTGCTCTTGCTACGCCAGGCTCTTCACTGCTTACTAGTCTTTGCCCTTTGCGAACTTGTCCAATAACCTTACAAGGTACCCTGCCTTCTAGTGCTACTGCTACGCCAGTAGTCTGGCTGTTCATTAAATATGCTGGATCTGTTGAAACTACTCCAAACACTTCTGGATCAAATGCTTCAGTTGTTTGTGTAACTTCTGCTTCTCCACCAATTTTAACCACTGTACCTGGCTCATATGCTGCGTCAGTCGTGTACATTTCCGCTAAGTCAGCGTACTCAGCACTCGTGGCTGTACCATGAAATTTCATATTTTGTGCTAGTGTAATACCGGCTTTAACATCGGTAGTACTAAAATAATCAATAAAAATACTTGCGTATGGATCAGAACTAGCAATAGTAAAGTCTACGTTACTTACAACAGCAACCGCATTGCCTTGATCACTGAACAATGTAACTGTTTGCGTTGTAGCACTTGTGTCGGTAATTTCAACACTGCTTACTTGACTTGCTGAACTTAATCCAACCCACGCACTGTTATGGTAATATGATAAAACTCCACTGCTGTTGTTTAACCATAATTGACCTTCAGTTGGATTTGATGGAGCAGTTCCGTTAGCAAAATTTTCTAGTAGGTGTAAAAAGTTTTCAGCAATAGTTTCACCATAGCCGAAATAGTTTTTACCAACTAAACCAATATCTGTTGTTGTGTTTACTGTACCATCATTTACTGTAATAGCGGTTTTGGTACTGTCACTATAATCTACTGTATATGCCATCTTAACTTCCTGCTCTAATTCTTAATGTATAGATCACCTGGATCTTCCTATTCGCACTCTTTTGAATAGGATGGAATACAATATGACTGATATACTTACCAGCCTCGTTTATTAGGCCAATCTCATCAAAAATGTATTCGCCTGTCATACTTGAACTATTATCTAATGCGCTCTGACTGGTTGCTGTACCATCTCCTGTACCTGCGCCAGTCGCTGTAAACACTGTGCCTGGGTTACTGTCAGTAGCACCAATTAGTGTAAAGTCAGTGGGTGTACCAGTACCAACACTAACAATAGTGTATTCTGTACCAATAGCAAAACTTCCAGCACTAGTGATGGGATCATTGTAGTCCAATGTACATGTTACAATAACGTCACTGTATACTTGACCATCATATTTTACAACAGTAACACGATTGTCCAAATCTGTGTTATCGCTAACATCTTTTGTGTATGTTGCATTGTAAAGTGTTCCGCTAGCCGTATCGGTGTTTGGTGTTTTATATGACACACTACCAGTACCATCAATGCTTGTACCGCCGTTACCAAACGCCATGTTAGTAATAGTGAAGCCAGCACTTGTTACCGCATCAGTAGCACCGCCTAGTAGACTAGCAATAGCAACAGCAATATTTTCAAAGTTAATAGCATTGTGCTTGTCCAACAGGACGTCACCAGTATCAATGTCTTTAATTAATACATGACCATCAACCAATGCTAGTGCGCTATCATTAAATTTATTCATCGTTTGCCTAATCTCCGTTAGTTGTATTTAGCCTTAAATATCAATACCCTGAGAGGTGTTATTCAACTCAACTGCCTCAATATTTGTGCTAGTCGCATCTACTATACTCTTACCCAAGTTGTTGAAATGTAAAAATTCCTGTCTTTCCTTATGGCTTAGTTGAGTAATATCTCTTATAGTTGTCAATGCGTTTCCATGTAGCGCAACAATCGTGTCGCCGTTACTTAAATTTTTAGTCAGTGTACCGTTTTGTTCACGTTCTACACTGTACAATGTGTTACCATTTACATAGTGGTAACGTATTACTTCACCGTTAATCCAGGCATAACCACCTGAACTATTAAACACGGTGCCATCTGTTACAGCAATAGTGCTATCAGTTACATCAGCAGTCAGTGTTGTACTCATGTTTGCTGGTAAACTATAGGCATTAACCATGTTGTGTTCGTCCTGATGATACAAGAATGTTCTACTATTAGCGTCTACAACACCAGTAAAGTTTACAGTATCAGCAGTTTTATTTGTTTGTACTATTATGTTTAAACTTTCTAGCGGATCAATCACAGCCTGGAAGTCCCACCAGTTGTCATCTGTACCACTAGTAGCATACTGATAGTTCAGTGTAGCAGGTTGTAGGAAGTCTCCTCCAGTTACTGCGTCATAACTGTCAGTGTCAGTAAAGTCAGCACCGCTATAAGTTGCTGTCGCTGTTTCACCAAACGCACTGCTTAGTACACTGTTTGGTCCGTAATTTAAATCGTCAAAGTAGTTGATAACATTGTCTGGTTTACCATATGCGAGTGTAATAACGCTCTTTGGTGTTTCTTCGATATTAATTGTACTGCTTTCATTAATAGTATTAATGTTGTATAATGATCTAACCTTTGTATGGAATGGTTTAACTTGTTCCATATAACCCATCACAGTGTCTACTCCAGTCTTGGTGTACTTCTTAATCGTAGTATTAACTGGTGTAGTGATGTTCATTTGTACATAAGTTGTCTTGTAACACCAGTCAACATAACTGTGTGTAGCAAGAACATAGTCAATTACACTAAAGAAGAACTTGTTAAAGTTTTGTTCAAACTTACGAATAAACAAATCTTCTCTACATGCTTTTACAAAGAAGTTAACGTAAGTTATTACGTCACCATCCCAACCAGTGTTATCCCAACGACTTTCACTATCCCATTCATCAATGTAATAGTCATTGTACATGTAATCGTTGAACTGTATAGTAGCGTTACGTTTTCTCAACAAATCCCACTCACTGGTGTTTTCGTTCCACTGATAAAGTTCGCTACGATCCAGGTCTAACGAGTAATCGTAAATGCGTAATTCTACTACACGATCACGTGATGTGTCAATACCAGAAAGTTCATTTTCATTGACAATAATTTTACTTGCTGGAGGCATACTCTGTTCTAGTGTATACACATAGTCGGCCCAATCCCACATTCTAGTTAAATCATAAACGCTGGCAATTTCTCTCCATTTGCTAGCATCATTTAATTCTGTTCTTGGATTTGTGCCACTGCTTGCCTGATAACTCACTGCTCTGTAAACTTTTTTAGCATAACGAACTTCATCGCCAGCGTAGTATTCAGTTGCTGGTGTCCATACATCCATGTTATTGACACTGGTTGTTATATCGAGAGCATGGTTGTTGTATCCAATATTTCTATCCCAGGTATCACTTAAATCAATAACCAAGTTCATTGTTTTTAGCAAGTGGTTAGCGGCACTAACTGCGTTACGTCTAGCATCCAATATATTCTTAAACCAACCCTGTCCTAGTTTTCTATCATCACCAAAACGGTTAAATTCATGTAAACTTTGATTAGGGAATCTAATTCCAGTTCCGCTTTGAATACCAATCAAGTTGTCTTTGAGTCCAAGGTACCAGTATGCTGGAATAACGTCAATATCTTCGTTAATACCAGTCCAACTACTGTGTGGAATTCTGTCTGGCTTTAGATTAATTTGTAGTACTGTGCCAGTGTCTTTGATAAAGTATTCGATATTGCTGAGAATAAGTGAATCAGGCTGGTTTGATTCGTCACTGCTACTCAAAACCGCACCCCAAGGAATACCAAATGCTGTTGGATCTTCCAGTATACTCGCTAATTCTGTTACAGTATACTTTCTATTTGTATTCGGTACTGTAGTTTTATTCTTAACCCAGAAGTAGTAATACCTAACAAAATCTTGAGTAGATTCGTTCCAGGTTAAATCTTCACTCCAGTAATACATTGGTTCTCCACTGCTATCCAGTTGCGAATAAGGTGTACCAGTTGCTATCTTTCCAAACATTTCAGTACCGTTAGTAACCGCTTCGTCATATTCATCAGGAGGAACAATACTCTTTGTCCATTCATAAACATCAAATTGGCTACCAGTGAAAGTATTGCCCCAGGCTCTTTCTCTATAATTTCTTGGTCCCTGATCGTAATCCCAATATCTAACAGTACTGGTATCCCACCAGGTAACGCCAACTTCGTCAGTATCCCAGACGCTAGTTGCTAGTACTGTAGCAGTGTCAAAATCTGGATCAGTACTGGCGTTATATTGCGCTCTGTCTAAATTACTAATATTATCCAGTTCTCTTTCGGCAACACCAGGGAAAATTCCTCTTAGTGGATCCCAGATTTCCAATTCCGCTACAGTCTGTTGTTGTTGTGGATCATAAATCAATAAACTTTCTACTAGGCTGTTGTTTACACGACGTGTTTTATATCTGTCAGTTTGTAGTACCCATTCACCAGTGTGTCTACTTCCAGTTCGTTTCCATTTGTAAACGTTTGTACTAGTAACACCAGCACTGTCTTCAAGAGCAAACGCATATGAGTTTTTGTCCCAGAAATAATAATCACTTGTTTCAGCAGTAATAACATCACTGTGTCTGTTAAACTTGGAGTTTCTTAAAACCATAATATGTGGACTAGTTCCGCATTCTTCAATGAACATGTCAATGTAGAACACATTGGGTTCACTAAGTGTGCCCAACTTAGTAACACGGTGAATACCGTTTACACTAGGTGATGTTGTACTATTGTGAATCATCACATAGTCGCCAACGTTTAACTTGTGGGCAACATTAAGTGTAATTCTAGCATCATTTCCGTCTGTGCTTTGTGTGCCAGCACAAATACTACATCCTGGATCAGCACTGTCGTAAGCATACCAACCTGGATCTTGAACTTGTAGTACATTCCAACCAAAGAACTTGCTTTGTAAACCATCAGTTGTACCAGTTGCTGTTACCATGTCTTTATCGTCAGCAATCCAGATATTAAATAAACTTCCGTCTTTTCTACTTGTAGTATCGTCTAGTTTTCTCCAGTCATTGGGATCAAACACGTTGGCAATACTTGTTTCGCTAGCAAAGAAGTCACCCGATCCAATACCTGACTGAGTATTCATATCGTTACTGGAAGCACCAAGGTTAATACTAATACCAGTGCTTTCCAGTCTTAACTGATTACCTGCTGTAACACTAGCAGTAAAGTCTGGAATACCCCTGTCATTTAAACTAGTAACAGCATCAGCAAGAGTTTGTACTTTGGGCTGTTGAGTTGGTGTTGCTAGTGGCGTACTTGCTGGTAATTGTAATATTGTATTGGCAGTACCGCCAATAGTTAACTGGTTCATGATACTGCTTACACCAGTAGCACTTGTTGGATTCTTAGTAATTACCACCGCTCCACTGCTCTCGCTTGCTACAATGTAACTAGGCAATGTGGTAACAGCATTAATCCGTGCGGCTGCTGTAGTAGCGTTCATTGCTGTATGAACATCAGTAGTTTTTGTAGTAGGCGTAACTGGTATAAGCGTAGGTGTTAAACCTAACAGCGTATTAGCATTTAATTTACCAGTACTAGCACTGCTTCCAATAGTTAATGTGGCATTGACATTGCCCTGTGCCTGATATATAATTTCCAATTGATTAGTATTAAACACCTGGGCATACAATCTACCTGTAATGTCACTGTCGTTAATAATTTGTATCACATCTGCTAGGTCTAAACTAGTGCCTGCTGGGTATGTACTATCAACCATTGGTATAAGTGTGCCGTTGATTTGTAATTCATAGTTAGTGTTATCAGCAATAACAGGATCAGTTAATGCTGTACTTCTCACATAAGCATTACCGCTATTTGTAGCAGTTGTATCAACTACCTGGGTTGCTACTAGGTTTTCAAAGTTGTAGTTTGTACCGTCAATAGTAATTACGTTTGGACTTGGTATAGTAGTAAACGATACACCTGTTGCTACAATAGGAGCATAAACTGTTTGGGTTTCATCAAACCATATACTGTATACAGTTGGACTATACACTGCTTTGCCGTTGCCGGTTCCAGGCCCTGTTGCTGTAAACACTGTACCAACAGTATTGTTACTGGCACCAATTAGTGTAAAGTTAGTTGTACCAACTTCAACAATCTGATAATTTTGTCCAGTTACAAAGTTGCCACTACTGATATGATTAGCCGTTTCGTCAACACTTGGAGTAGTTGCTGGATATGTAATGATAGCACTTGCTGGGTCAGTTGCTGGATCAGCGTAACTAAAAACTGGTTCAACAGCGGCTCCGGTGAATACTAGGTTACTACCCACAACATTGAACCCAATATAATCTACATTACATTCATACATGGCGCCCTGGTAACGAATCTGGTCAAAACGCTTGTAACTTGTAGTGCCATTCCATGTTGGAACATTAGCCCAATCAGCCAGTTCATCATATACTGTGCCAATGTCATTTATGTTTAGAATTCTATACTTACTCTCACTAGTAATTAGGTCGCCAGCGGTAGTTAGTTTTCTATTGCTCAAATAAGTGTCATAATCAGTAGTAGCAAAAGTTAAACTTGCTGGATTTCCATTAACTATATCAGCACTATTAATTTCTTCTAAGTTAACAACTCGTGGTATATTTCCGCTTGCTCTTAACTGATCAGGTCTTAGCATTATTTCAATACTTGACGTTTGTTTTGTGTCACCAAAATAACTATGACGGAACATCCATTCTTCATGAATACCCAGTTTACTAGTACCGTTATTAACAACATCACTTCTCATTAAACGCTGTACTACGTCTTTGGTACCCTGCTCTTTGATATATCCTTTATAAAACTTACTAAATGTATTTTCATCTAGATCAATATTTTCCT
>Ga0233450_10002054_pt1 | contig 20173 bp, 19 predicted proteins | sample 011ome_30_FD_189956 | JGI IMG/M metagenome (GOLD analysis project Ga0233450, IMG submission 189956) | Coastal salt marsh microbial communities from the Groves Creek Marsh, Skidaway Island, Georgia - 011501CT (spades assembly) | ecosystem: Environmental > Aquatic > Marine > Intertidal zone >... | reverse complement strand
GAAGGAAGCACCATTACAACATCTCCTTTTTTAAATACACCACCAGCAATTCTTCCAGCGTAACCTCTATAGTCATGGTGTTCGGTAGTTTGCGGGCGAATTACATTTTGAACTGGAAACCTGCAATCAATATGGTTGTGGTCAGAAGCAATATGAACAGTTTCTAACGTATGCATTAGAGTGGCCCCTTCAAACCAATCCATATTTTCTGATCGATGAACGACATTATCTCCTTTTAAAGCGCTAATTGGAATGAAACGAACGTCTTTCGTTTCTAGTTTAGCACTAAAATCCTCTAAGTCATCAACTAGCGTATTGTAAACCTCTTTGCTATAATTAACCAAATCCATTTTGTTAATGCAATAAACAATGTGGGGTATGCCTAATAATGAAGCAATAAAAGAGTGTCTTTTTGTTTGCTCAACAATTCCATGTCGGGCATCAATTAGAATGATAGCCAAATTAGCTGTAGAAGCTCCAGTAACCATATTTCTTGTGTACTGAATGTGTCCGGGGGTATCCGCAATAATGAATTTTCTTTGTGGTGTTGCAAAGTATCTATAGGCAACATCTATCGTAATTCCTTGCTCTCTTTCATCTCGAAGTCCGTCAGTAAGTAAAGCTAAGTTAACATGCTCTTCACCCTTCCTGTCACTAACTTGCTGGATAGCTTCCATTTGATCTTCAAAAATAGATTTACTATCGTATAGCAGTCTACCAATCAACGTGCTCTTCCCGTCGTCAACACTTCCCGCAGTCGTGAACCTCAGGAGGTCCATGCTTAAATATGATTTTTCCATTTTCTTTATTGTAAAAAGTATAATGTATTAAGAAGAATACTTTTTGCTTAATACTTCATACAGTAAACGTTGCACTTTTTTATTAAAAATACCCTTCTTTTTTTCTGTCTTCCATCGCCGCTTCAGACCTTTTGTCGTCAGATCTTCCTCCTCTTTCTGTTACTCTAGTAGAAGCCACTTCTTCAATTATTTCTTCTAATGTAGCTGCAGTAGAAGCAACTGCCCCTGTGCAGGTTGCATCTCCAATTGTTCTAAATCTAACAACCATGGGCTGAACTTCTTCGGTGTCTTTTGTTTCCACGAAATCTGTTTTCCCCATTATAACACCATCTCTAACAAAGCAATCTCTCGTATGCGAAAAATAAATAGAAGGGATGTCAATTTTTTCAGCAAGAATATATTGCCAAATGTCCATTTCAGTCCAGTTGCTAATCGGAAAAACTCGAAAGTGTTCGCCCATATTTTTCCTCCCATTAAAGGTATTCCATAATTCTGGACGTTGATTTTTTGGGTCCCACTGCCCAAAGTCATCTCGATGTGAGAAGAAACGTTCCTTAGCTCTCGCTTTTTCTTCATCTCTTCTTGCTCCCCCCATTGCACAATCGAATTTATTGTCTTCTATTGCATCTAAAAGAGTAACTGTTTGCAGTTTGTTTCGGCTAGCATTAACTCCCTTTTCTTCGGTAGATTTTCCTTCGTCAATTGATTTTTGAACGGACCCAACAATTAACCGCGCTCCTGTTTCTTCGATCAACTTGTCCCTAAATTGAATTGTTTCCGGAAAGTTATGCCCTGTATCAACATGCATTAATGGAAATGGAACTTTAGCTGGGTAAAATGCTTTTCTTGCCAAGTGATAGCAAACGATTGAATCCTTTCCTCCCGAAAAGAGTAATACCGGATTTTCAAATTGTGCAACAACTTCTCTAATTACAAAAATTGCCTCAGCTTCTAGTTCTTTTAAGTGTGTTAAGTTATATGAGCCCATTTAATAGCTTATTTTATTTATTACAAAGCTGTACAATATTTCACCACTTTGTTCAATTGTGTTTTTTTCTGTATCAATTATTAACGCTGGGCTTTGAGGAGCCTCGAAAGGCGCACTGATTCCAGTAAAGTTTGGGATTTCACCTTTTCGCGCTTTTTTGTAAAGGCCTTTCACATCTCTTCTTTCACATTCCTCCAAAGAAGTATTAATGTAAATTTCCAAAAAGTCCTCTTCACCAATTATTTCTTTTGCCAAGTTTCTAATACCTTCGGTTGGGCTCACAAAACTATTTATTGTAATGATTCCACAATTTAAAAACAATTTAGAAACCTCGGATATTCTTCTAATATTCTCTAATCGATCTTCTTCTGTAAAGGCTAAATTATTATTTATTCCTGCTCTTACATTGTCTCCATCTAATACCTGAGTTAAATAACCTTCATTAATCAGCTTTTGCTCTAACCAAGCAGCGATAGATGTTTTTCCCGAACCAGAAAGTCCGGTTAGCCAAATCACCTTGCTGTGCTGGTTTAGCAAAGCTTCTTTGTCTGCTCTCTTAAGAAGTTTTTGAAAAACCGTGTAAATATTTTTATCTTCTTCTTTCATAGATTGTTAAACGGGATGACAAAGTAACTTAAAATTCAATTATAAGAAGCGAAAATCGTATTACTTTTTATTGAACTGAAGCCTATAATGAGACAATTAACCGTATTCTAAAATGAAATGCGTATGTTTGGTGTTAAAACGTAATGTAAATAATGGTAGAAAAAGACTACAGATTAACGCCAAGAGTTGATCAAGTCGGCATCCAAGATCGAGTTGATAGAATTACCAAAAGAAGTGTTAAAAGCGAAGCGAAAAGAAAGGGCTTGTTAATGACACTTAACATGATCGATCTAACAACACTAGAAGGAGCAGACACAGATTTTAAGGTTAAACAAATGTGCTACAAGGCACAGCATCTGCACGATTTATTTCCTGGTTTGCCAACTACTGCTGCGGTTTGTGTGTATCCAAATTTTGTAAAAACAGCAGTAAATCAATTAAAAGGGTCTAAGGTTAAAGTTGCGTCTGTAGCAACAGCCTTCCCTAGTGGCCACTCCAGCTCGGAAATAAAGCTATTAGACACTAAAATTGCTGTAGATAATGGTGCCCACGAAGTTGACATGGTAATTAGTCGTGGAAAATTTCATAGTGGGGAATACAATTTTGTGCACGATGAAATTGCCGCAATTAAAGAAGCGTGTGGAAAAGCAAGGTTGAAAGTCATTTTAGAAACGGGAGAGCTTGGTACTTTTGATAAAGTGAGAAGAGCAAGTGATATTGCAATGGATGCCGGAGCTGATTTTATTAAAACGTCTACCGGTAAAATAAGTCCAGCTGCAACTTTGCCTGTAACCTTGGTTATGCTGGAAGCAATAAAAGATTATTACTACGAAACCGGTAAAATGATTGGAATGAAGCCGGCGGGGGGGATATCCAATTCGAAACTGGCTTTACAATATTTATTAATGGTAAAAGAAACGTTAGGTGGAAAATGGTTAAGTAACGAATGGTTCCGTTTTGGAGCAAGTAGCTTAGCAAATGATGTTTTAATGCAAATAATGAAACAAGAATCAGGAAATTACCAATCGAAAGATTATTTCTCTAAAGATTAAAAACTAGGATGAAGAATAAAATAGATTATAGCTCTGATTGGAATTTGGACCCAGCGCCAGAAAGTACGGGTCATATTAAATTGAAAACAAAGTACAATTTGTTTATTGGGGGAAAATGGGTGAAACCAAAATCGGGAAAATACTTTGCAACAATAAATCCTGCAACGGAGCAGAAGATTGCTGATGTAGCAGAAGCAGGGCAAGCGGATGTGGACGCAGCTGTAAAAGCAGCAAAAACGGCATATGACACAGTCTGGTCAAAATTATCTGGAAAAGAAAGAGGGAAGTACATTTATCGAATTGCAAGATTAATTCAGGAGAAGGCCCGTGAGTTTTCAGTAATAGAATCGTTGGATAGTGGTAAAGTGATTCGTGAATCACGTGATATTGATATTCCATTGGCGGCTGCCCATTTTTTCTATTATGCTGGATGGGCAGATAAGTTAGAATATGCTTTCCCAAATAGACAGCCAAAGTCATTAGGCGTAGCAGCGCAAATAACCCCCTGGAATTTTCCAATGTTGATGATAGCCTGGAAAATTGCTCCTGCTCTAGCAGCTGGAAATACGGTTGTATTAAAACCTGCTGAAACTACTTCGTTAACTGCTTTAAAATTAGCTGAAGTAATTCAAGAGGCAGGTCTTCCAGACGGAGTGGTAAACATTGTAACAGGTTATGGTAAAACAGGAGCGATGATGGTAGAGCATAAGGATGTTGACAAAGTTGCTTTTACTGGTTCAACAGGGGTTGGGAAAATTATCATGAAATCTATTGCCGGAACCAACAAAAAATCTACAATGGAGTTAGGCGGTAAAGCCGCTAATATTATTTTTGAAGATGCTCCATTAGACCAAGCGGTTGAAGGGATTATTAATGGTATTTATTTTAACCAAGGCCATGTATGTTGTGCCGGCTCTAGGTTGTTCGTTCAGGAATCCGTTTATGATGTTGTTCTTCGAAAACTAAAAGACAGAATGGAATCTTTGTATGTTGGAGACCCAATGGATAAGAATACGGATATAGGGGCGATTAACTCCAAAAAACAATTGGATGTAATTAATGATTATATTAAGATAGGTAAAGCAGAAGGAGCAGAGATTTATCAACCTAAATGTAAAATCCCGAAAAAAGGATTTTGGTGCAAACCAACGTTATTCACTAATGTAGCGCAATCAAATAGAATTGCCCAAGAAGAAATTTTTGGTCCAGTATTAGCGATTCAAACCTTTAGAACAGTAGATGAAGTAATCACGAAAGCCAATAATACTCCCTATGGCTTATCTGCCGGGGTCTGGACAGATAAGGGGTCAAAGATATTTAACCTCACATCTCAATTAAAAGCAGGAGTTGTTTGGGCGAACACTTATAATAAATTTGATCCAACTTCTCCGTTTGGGGGATATAAAGAAAGCGGCCACGGAAGGGAAGGTGGTCTCCATGGATTGGAGCCATATTTAAAATTTGATTAATAGATTAAAGCAATATAAATGTCAAGAATTGAAGTTTTGAAAACGTATAAGATATATATCGGAGGTAAATTCCCAAGAACAGAATCTGGAAGGTATTATCAACCAGAAGCGAATGGAAAAGTTTTAGGAAACATTTGTTTATCTTCTCGAAAGGATTTTCGAAATGCAGTGGTTGCTGCTCGTTCAGCTCAAGGAGGGTGGGGTGCAAAATCGGGCTATAACAGAAGTCAAATTTTATATCGAATAGCCGAAATATTAGAAGGAAGAAGAACGCAGTTTATTGAAGAACTTATTCAACAGAGAAGTAAAAAGGCTCAAGCAGAAAAAGAAGTTAATCTTTCTATCGATCGACTTATTTATTTTGCTGGTTGGTGTGATAAATATACGCAGATTTTTAGTTCTGTAAATCCAGTTGCATCTAGTCATTTTAATTTTTCAGTACCTGAGCCTACGGGAGTAGTTGCAATAGTAGCTCCCGAAGAAAGTGGGTTATTGGGGTTAGTTTCTCAAATTGCTCCAACAATAGCAGGAGGTAATACATGTGTTGTTTTGGCGTCAGAAAACAAACCACTTTGTTCAATTACACTTGCAGAAGTAGTCTCAACATCGGATGTTCCCGGGGGAGTAATAAATATATTGACTGGAAACAGAAAAGAATTAATTCCGCATTTTGCAACGCATATGGATGTCAATGCACTTGTTTATTGCGGAGATAATGCAGCTGAAATAAAATCGATTCATGAAACTGCTGTGGACAACCTCAAGCGAGTGATAATAAGAGATAGAGGGGATTATGTAAGTGATAAGTACGAGAGCCCATACCTCGTATCTAGCTTACAAGAAACCAAAACAACTTGGCACCCAGTTGAAAAAATTGGAGCAGCTGGAAGTGGTTATTAGAAAGCACTTTAGAAAGGTTTTTGCTTAAAAAATATTTTTTTTAAAAATAATAAACTACTTTAGCCGGCTCCAAGCGAAATTAGTAGGTTTTGCTCGGAGTGAAAAGAAAAGAAAATAAAACCATAAAAAATCAAATCATGAAAAATTTAAACAAATTAAGCGTTGCTCTTATGTTAGCTTTAGGAACTACATTTGCAATGACTAGCTGTGGAGGCGCTGCTGAAGCTGATGCTCATACTGACGCTGCTGCTCACACTGAAGAAGCTCACACTGAAGAAGCTCATGCTGAAGAAGCTCATGCTGAAGAAGCTCATGCTGAAGAAGCTCATGCTGAAGAAGCTCATACAGAAGAAGTTGCTGATTCTACTGCTACTTGTGAAGGTGGAGAAGAAATGGAAGAAGCTACTTGTGAAGGTGGAGAGGCTACTGAAGAAGAAGCTGCTCACTAGAAAATACTAGTAAATTTTTTAAAAAAAGCTTTCCGAATTTTCGGGAGGCTTTTTTTATGCTCTATTATTTTGTTTGTATTTTTGTTAAGTGATAAAGGAGGAAGAAGAGATACAAGCAGACTACAAGTGGGAACTTTCTCGTAAAGAGTTCATTCGCTCGTTACTTGTTATTGGAGTATCGGCAAGTATTCCTTTTCTTACAAGTTGCGAAACCGAAGAAAATCCAGAAGTTTTTGATTGCTCTCCGTTGTCTGCAGAACAATTAAAAGTATTGCAAGCATTACAATTAGTATTATTTCCAAAAGAAGGGAGTGGCCCTTCAGCTCTTCAGATAAATGCAGATAAATGGATTGTTTATGTGTTGAATGATCCGAGAGATCCTCAAAGAGAGAAAGATTTTATTGTTGAGCATCTTGATGGATTAAACCAGCTCTCTAAAGAAACTCATAAAGTTTCCTACGATTTATTAAGCAGGGACCGACAAGAGGACCTATTAGAGCTGTTTTTTGAAGAGAAGGCTCCCAAACGATGGGGCAGTAGAATGCTAACATTAATTTTTGAAGCGTTACTTTTAGATCCTTTATATGGCGTTAACCCCAATAATATTGGCTGGACGTGGTTAAATCATAATCCAGGAATGCCGCGACCCAATGAAAAGAACATGTACCCAACTATATATACAACTATGAATGAAGTATGATGTTTGCGTTATAGGAAGTGGAGCAGGAGCTGGTCCTGTTATATATGAATTGTCGAAAGCTGGGTACAAAGTTGTAGTTCTTGAAAAAGGGCCATGGGTAAAAACGGAGGACTTTAACAAGGATGAAATGACAGCAACACGACGCGATTCATTCAGGCCCGCACTGAAAGATGAGTGTCATACCGTTGTTAAAAAAAATAAAGCAGGTAAATGGATGAAACGTTCTACATATGATTCTGGTAGAAGTTTTTGGAACGGAAACTGTGTGGGAGGTTCTTCCAATTTTATGAGCGGATACTTTCATCGTTTAAAACCAATAGATTTTAATTTGCTTTCAGAATTTGGGCCAATTGAAGGGGCAAATGTTGTTGATTGGCCAATTAATTATGAGGATTTAGAATCGTATTACGAAAAAACAGAAAGAATAGTTGGGGTCTCAGGAAAGGTGGTGCATCATTCATTTTTAGAGCCACGTTCCACCCCTGATTTCCCTTTTCCTCCATTGCAAGAAAATATCTTTGCTTCTTGGTTAGATAAGGGTGCAAAGCAACTTAACTATGAGATATTCCCTACTCCAAGGGGAATAATATCAGAGTCAAAAGAAGAAAGAAACGCATGTTATTATTCGAATTACTGCGGTAGTTATGGCTGTTCCTCTAATGCCAAAAGTAGTTCGCGAGTTGCACTTATTGAGTCCGCGGTTAAAACAGGAAATTGTAAAATTTTGCCAAACTCAAAAGTGTTTCATCTAGAAACGAATGGCGAAGGAAGAATTAATAAAGCGAATTATTACGATGTAAATGATGAAAAACAATCTATCGAAGCAACTATTTTTGTGGTTGCTGCTCAAGCTGTAGAGACATCTCGATTATTGTTGATGAGTAAGAACATTGAATTTCCAAATGGGTTAGCTAATAATTCTGGTCAGGTGGGAAAGAATATGGTTTATTCTAGTGGGGGAGTTGGTTCTGGACAGTTATATTTTTCGGATTTGGATAAAGAAGATGCTGAAGCATTGGATACTCCAGGTTTGTTTATCAACAGGGCAATTCAACAATGGTACGAAATAGATCATCCAGAGTTAGGAAGAATAAAGGGTGGAACAGTTGATTTTGTTTCTGAGCATGCAAATGGAATTACAAAAGCCATTAAACTCAAAAAGACATCTGGCGGAAAGCTATTATATGGAAGCGCATTGAAACAAAGGCTTTTTGATTATTTTACAAAACAGCGTAAGTTGAAATTTGAAATATTTGTTGATTGGTTGCCGAATGATAAATGCTATGTAACTCTTGATGATGAAGTAAAAGACAAGTGGGGAGATCCTGTTGCTAAAATTTGGGCCGGACATCATGAGCATGATAATAAAGTTGCCAGATATTTAGCGGATAAAACTGAGCGGCTTTTCAAAGCAATTGGGATGAAGAATGTTAGCACTGGAATTGGAAGTTCTCCTCCTGCCAATCTTCAAGCTGGTGGTTGTCGTTTTGGAGATGATCCAAAAACATCCGTTTTAGATAAAAACTGTAAAGCTCATGAAGTTGATAACTTGTACGTGTCTGATGGGAGTTTTATGCCTACAGGAGGAAGTGTTACCTATACTTTTTCTATTTATGCGAACTCATTTCGAGTAGCAGATAAAATTAAAGCTTATTTAGAACATAATTATTAATCAATGCGCTGTATGTTTACAGCTTAAAATCATAAGAATGAAAGTTGAAATCTCCAGAAAACGGCATATAGTCAAAACCATCACTTGGCGTATTATTGCATCAGCAACAACATTTTTGTTGGCGTGGCTGTTTTTTCAGGATGATGCAAAGGCAGTTGAAAAAGCAACTGGTATTGCAATTGCCGAATCAGCAATAAAAATGGTGTTTTATTATTTTCATGAACGCGCATGGTATAACTCGAATTTCGGAATAAAAAATCGAAATGAAGATAAAATAGGTAAAGATGAATCTCAATAAATTATTAGAGCTAGTTAAAGAAGCCGCTTTAAAGGGCGGTGAGGAAATTTTGAAAATTTACGAAACTGATTTTTCTGTTGAGGAAAAAGATGATAATAGTCCTTTGACTCAAGCGGATAAAAATGCGAATGCGGTAATTGAAGAGATGCTTAAAGAAACCAATATTCCGATATTAAGTGAAGAGGGAATAGGAATCGATTATTCTGAAAGAAAGGATTGGGAGTACTTGTGGATTGTCGACCCTTTAGATGGAACAAAAGAATTTGTAAAACGAAATGGGGAATTTACAGTCAATATAGCATTGATTAAGAATGGAGTTCCTGTTTTAGGAGTTATATATGTTCCTGTTAAACAGTGGCTTTATTATGGTCATAAAGAAATTGGATCGTTTAAAATTGCGGATGGTGAATTAGAAAAGCTCCCACGTCAAATTGCAAAAGAGAGATATGTTGCCGTAGGAAGTCGTTCTCACAAGAGTTCAGAAACGGAGGCGTACTTTAAAGAATTGTCAAAAGAGCATGGAGAAATAGAGATTGTTTCTATGGGAAGCTCATTAAAAATATGTTTAGTAGCAGAAGGTGTAGCGGATGAATATCCAAGGTTTGCCCCTACTATGGAATGGGATACTGCTGCAGGTCATGCCATTGCTAAATATGCAGGAAAACAATTTATTGACTATAAAACTAAAAATGAAATGCTCTACAATCGCGAAGAGCTATTGAATAATTGGTTTTTGGTTAAATAAGCAACAAGACAATCGTCAGTAAATCTATTGTAAAGTAAGTATGTAATGTTAACTTTGAGGAAATAACATTTTTGACTTAAATGAAAGTAGCATTAATTACGGGGATTACAGGGCAAGACGGGGCCTATTTAGCTGAGTTTTTATTAAAGAAAGGATACGAAGTTCACGGTATTAAGCGCCGCGCCTCTATGTTTAATACCGACAGAATTGATCATCTGTATCAGGACTTGCATGAGAATGATGTTAGGTTAAAACTTCATTATGGCGACTTAACGGATTCTACCAATTTGATTCGTATAATACAAGAAGTTCAACCAGATGAAATATACAACTTAGCAGCTCAGTCACATGTACAAGTTTCCTTTGAAATGCCGGACTATACAGCAAATTGCGATTCGTTAGGAACACTTAGAATATTGGAAGCAATTAGAATATTAGGCTTAATTGAAAAGACCAAGTTTTATCAAGCCTCTACTTCTGAACTATACGGGAAAGTGCAAGAAGTCCCTCAGTCTGAGACTACGCCTTTTTATCCTAGAAGTCCCTATGCGATTGCAAAACTATATGCTTTTTGGATAGTAAAAAATTACCGTGAAGCCTATGGGATGTATGCTTGTAATGGAATTTTGTTTAATCATGAAAGTCCAATTCGAGGCGAGACGTTTGTTACGCGAAAAATCACCAGAGCCGTAGCTAAGATTTCCCATGGATTACAGAAAAAAGTGTACTTAGGAAACCTAGACGCTAGAAGAGATTGGGGGCATGCAAAAGACTATATAGAAGGGATGTGGTTAATGTTGCAACAAGAAAAAGCAGATGATTTTGTTCTAGCAACAGGAGTTACTAATTCTGTTCGGCATTTCGTGGAGCTTTCATTTGGAGAAATTGGAGTGAAGTTGAGATGGGAAGGGGAAGGTATTGATGAAAAAGGAATTAATATGGAAACAGAAGAGGTTGTGGTAGAAGTGGATCCCAAATATTTTAGACCAACTGAGGTTGAATTATTAATCGGAGACCCTACAAAGGCAAATACTGAGTTAGGCTGGAAAAACAAATATGATTTAGCTGCTTTGGTAAAAGATATGATGCAATCAGATTTAAAGTTGTTTCAAAAAGACAAATATCTGAAAGAAGGGGGCTATCAAACATTAAATTATTTTGAGTAGACAACGGATGAATACTGATTCTAAAATATACGTAGCTGGACATCGAGGGATGGTAGGTTCAGCTATTGTTAGGAAACTAAATACGGAAGGATTTAATAATATTATTATTCGTACTTCAAATGAATTGGATTTAAGAAACCAAAATGCTGTAAATGTTTTTTTCGAAGCGGAAAAACCAGACGTTGTTATTTTAGCTGCTGCCAAAGTTGGGGGAATTCATGCTAATAATGTTTATCGCGCAGAGTTTCTTTATGACAATTTGATGATAGAAGCAAACATTATCCATGCTGCATATAAAAGCAAGGTAGAAAAGTTATTGTTTTTAGGATCATCTTGTATATATCCAAAAATGGCTGATCAACCTATGAAAGAAGGGTGTTTGTTAACAGGAGAGCTAGAGCCAACAAACGAACCCTATGCAATAGCAAAAATTGCAGGGATTAAATTGTGTGAATCCTATCGAGATCAATATGGCTGTAATTTTATATCTGCAATGCCGACAAATTTATATGGACCAAATGATAATTATGATCTAAATAACTCACATGTGTTACCCGCTTTGTTAAGAAAGTTTCATATGGCAAAAAAGGAAGGTATTAGCGAAGTTGAAATTTGGGGAACGGGTGCACCCAAAAGAGAGTTTTTACATGTAGATGATTTGGCTTCAGCTTGTTTTTTCTTATTACAGCACTATAACGAGAAAGAAATAGTCAATATAGGGTGTGGAGAAGATATATCGATTAAAAACTTGGCATTAATCATTAAAGAAATAGTTGGGTTTGATGGAGAATTAGCATATGACACTTCTAAGCCCGATGGCACTCCAAGAAAACTTCTCAGTATGGATAAAATGCATGGTTTAGGATGGAAACATCAAATTGAATTAAAAGAAGGCATCAAATATGTTTATAATGAGGCGCTCAAGAAACAATTATTGTCATGAAATATTTAAGACATAAAAGTTTTTTTAAAGAAAAGACTTTTGTTCTTGGGCTTTTGATTTTCTTGGGTTGCACAGTTTTATCTCAACATCAGAATATTCCGATTAATCATATTATTTCTCAAAAGATTGAAAAGGGGGTCCTGGCATCCGATTTAAACTTTCATACGGCAATAAAGCCTTACCGACAATCCTTTCTTTCGTCATCTATTTATGATGCTGTATTTAATGATACGGGAGTTTATTATTACGATTTTACAGTAAAATTATTCCAAGAAAACTTATTAAATATTGAGGAGGATGATGTCTTTTTAACAGCAGATCCATTGTTCAATTTAACTACTGGTCGAACGAATTATATGGATACAACTACCTGGATTTATACTAATACAAGAGGTGTTCGAGTTTCTGGAAACATTACTTCTAAATTCTCTTTTGAGACAAGATACTATGAAAATCAGTTCTATTATCCTGAATATTTGGATAGCGTTGCTGATGCAAGAGGTGTTGCGTTCGGTTTAGGTAGAGCAAAAACATTTAAGGGAAAAGGACAGGATGTAGGGATGTCAAGTGGTTATATTAGCTATTCTCCTATTAAAGAATTCAACATACAATTTGGACAAGGCAAACATTTTATTGGTGATGGCTATCGATCAATGCTATTGTCTGATAATTCATTTAATTATCCATACCTATCACTTTCTCTGAACTTGTTGGATGGGAAGCTATTTTATAAAACGGTTAATGCTTGGATGCAAACATTAGAACGAATGCCACTATCTGCATCTCCTGAGGCATTGTTTAAGAGAAAGAGTGGGTCATTTCATTATCTTTCATTCAAACCGAAAAAGCAATTGGAAATAGGCTTTTTTGAAGGTATAATTTACCGGAGGTATGAAGAATCAGTTGGAGAAATTGCTGTTGATCCAGCATTTTACATTCCTATTATTGGAGTCGGATCAGGGTTAAATGCGAATAACGAGGAAAACAAAGTCGTCTTTGGAATTAATATGAATGTTGTTCCAGTTGAAAAGGTCAAAATATATGGGCAGTTTGTAATGGATGATTTTTCTAAAACAGGCTTTCAAATAGGAGGGAAATGGTTCGATTTATTTAAGGCTAAAAATAGCTGGCTAATGCTAGAATACAACAGTGCTGTTCCCTACTTATTTACCAAGTCTAGTGAGGATATAATACAAAGTTATTCTCACGCGAACCAAGAGTTGGCACATCCATTGGGAGCTTCTTTTAATGAGCTAGTGGTAATGGCACATTTTGAAAAGAATAGATTTTTTGCAACTGCAAAATATTTTTATGCCCAAAAGGAAAGGTTTGGCGGGTCTATTTATGGAGAAAATATATTCTTGCCAAATGATGCTATTTTAATAGCAGTTGCCTCTGAAAAAATTAGCTGGAATTATTTTGGAGGCGAATTGGGTTTAAATTTAAATATTAAAACACGAATGCAAATTTTTGGAAATGCTTACAACCGATCAGAAAGTGGAGATAATTGGAGTAGTAATGAATGGTTTTGGCAAATTGGACTGCGAACGGCACTCAACAACTTCTACTATGAGCAATAGTCATACTATTCGGTAGAAAGAAATTAGGCTGTTACGCAATTCGTTTTAACTTTGATTAATAAGATTGTTTAATATGGTTGGAGATAAGATACTTTTGTTAGGGTTTATAACATCATTTTTGGTGGTGCTTTTGGCCACGCCCTCTCTAATCAAGGTTGCTAAACTGAAGCACTTAGTAGATGAACCTGGAGATGACAGAAAACTGCACAGTCGCAGCGTTCCAACCATTGGAGGAATTATTATCTTTGGCGCTATCGTGTTTTCATACTCTCTCTGGTTTCCGGAAGAGTATAGCCATATCGAAGACATGCTGTCAAACTTTAAGCATTTAATAGCAATATTAATTCTTCTCTTTTTTGTTGGGGTTAAAGATGATATTATTGGAACAGCTCCAATTAAAAAATTGGGAACGCACATGATTGTCGGCTTTATTATGGTTATAATGGCAGATATTCGAATTGAAAGTATGCATGGCATTTTTGGTTTGACAAGTCTTGAAATATGGCAAAGCTATTTGCTCTCTCTTTTTGTTTACATAGTTATTGTAAATGCCTTTAATTTAATTGATGGAATTGACGGTCTTGCTGGTGGTATTGGCTTTATCATTTCTGGTTTTTTTGGTGTAGTTTTTTTGTTTTGGGGAAATATTCCATTAGCCCTATTGGCATTTGTGTTGTGTGGAGCATTGTTTGGTTTTTTGGTCTTTAACTTTTCTCCTGCTCGAATATTTATGGGAGATTCAGGGTCTTTAGTGGTTGGAGCAATTATATGTGTTTTAGCAATAAGTGTGATAAATCTTCCTGAACTGATTAATGGAAAAACATTAACAAATATTGTTGTCCCAAACTGGTTGGCTTCTGTAAACAAACCTGTTTTAGTGATGTCTATTCTGGTATATCCGCTGATTGATACAATTCGCGTTTTTACAATAAGAGCAATAAAAGGTACTTCTCCCTTTTTGGCAGATAGAAACCATATTCACCATCGGTTGATTGCTTTAGGATTAAATCATGCTAAAGCTGTTTTGATTTTGTACCTATACAATATTATTGTTGTATTAGCGATAGTGTTTATTAATCCAAAAGACCCTACATTAAGTTTAATAGCAGCAGTTTCTATAGCGTTCACATTAATGGCCATTCCATTTTTATTAAAAGTCAAGAAAGCTGATAACCTTCTTTATAAATGAGAAAACCCTACATCAATATAATTTTGGTAGTGCTATCTGCATGTAACCCCATCGCGTTATTTTCGCAAACAGGATTGGTAAATATGAATCGTGCATTTGATTTTGAAATCGAATCAAAAATGAACCAAAGTGATAGTAATTTTCACACTGCAATAAAACCCTATACAAACTCTAACTTAAGCCGTGGGATTATTAACGTTGAAAAGGAGGGGTCTAGTTTTTTTTTTAATAAAATAATTGACCACAGTTTTTCGAAGAAAAAAGGGTTTTTTATTGTTCCACTATTATCGGCATTTGGAACAGCTCAGCTTGAAGATAAAGCAGAATTCTTGACGAATTATGGAGCAGGCGCGTATTTGAAAGGCTTTATAGGCGAAAGGTTTACGTTCAATGGGTTTTATAGATATGCAGGAAGCAATCAACCTAGGTATATAGATTCGTCTCTCTTTAGCCAAGAAGTAATCGCTTCTGTTGGACGAGCTACAAATCCTGGTGCTGAAATTTTGAATGTAAATCATTGGGAAGGCTACTTTCTGTATGATGCGAATAAATACTTTTCATTTTTATTGGGAAAAGGGAGGCATTTTTGGGGAGACGGTTACCGTTCCCTGCTCTTGTCGGATAATGCTGCGCCATATCCATATTTTAGGATTGAAAGCACTTTTTGGAATGTAAAATATGTGAACTTATATTCATGGCACAATGATTTTAGAACGGGCAGTAATCGAAATAAATTTACGAGCTCTCACTTTTTAAGTTGGAATATTACCAAGGAGATTAATCTAGGTTTATTTGAAACAGTTGTTTGGCAAGGTTCTGACACTCTGCACAATAGAGGCTTTGAGGTTAGCTATATGAACCCTGCAATATTTTTCAGAGCTCCGGAATATGCTATGGGCTCCTCAGATAACTCGCTAATTGGGGCAAGCGTTAAGTGTAGAATTAAGAAAAAGAACATTTTGTATAGTCAAGTGATTTTTGATGAATTCTATTTAGTTGAGATGAAAGCGGGGAACAAATGGTGGGCAAATAAATATGGTGTCCAATTCGGAGCTAAGTCCTATGATTGCTTCGGCATAAAAAACCTTGGTGTTCAATCTGAATTTAATCTTGTTCGTCCCTTTACCTATTCTCATCAAACTTCTTTGATAAATTACGGTCATAACAATCAATCACTCGCTCATCCTATAGGGGCTAATTATTACGAATTATCCAATTTTATACGATATAAAAAAGGGAAATGGTATTTCGAAGAGCAGTTTAATTACTTGGAATACGGTCAAGATACTTCTTCAAATAACTATGGAGGAGATATGTTTAATTCTTATTTAGCGAGAGAAGTTGATGCGAACCATCCCAACAGGGATTATGGTCATACTATTGGACAAGGAGAGAAACATATAGTATTGTATAATAGTTTAAAAGCCTCTTACTTACTGATGAAGGAGACGAACTTGAGAGCATTTGCTCAGTTTGTTTATCGGGTAGATAATTATAATAGTATTAGCCAATCAACAATCCTTTTTCAGCTAGGGATATCCTCACTTATTTGGAATGAGTATAAAGACTATTGATTTTCTATTTCCCTAGGTATTGTAATGTAAAATTTGCTATTTTTGTGCTCGATTTATGTATCAAGAGGAGGCAAATATAATGGCTGAGAGAATGAGTTTTTCAAGTAAAGTATCTACTTATACAGCCTTGATGAAACTGCGACTAGCATGGCTAGTTGTTTTTTCTGCAGTATTAGGCTATATGTTAGCACCAGGAGAAATCGTTTGGATTGACCTTCTATTCTTATGTGCAGGTGGGTTTCTCGTAACAGGCTCTTCTAATTCGTTTAACCAAATTTGGGAAAAAGATTTGGACAAGAAAATGGACCGAACCAAAAATCGTCCGATGCCCTTGGGTAAAGTGAGTGTTGTTGAAGCCTTGGTTTTCTCCTCTCTTATTGGAATAATAGGAGTTTTGTCATTGTGGCAATTAAACCCATTAAGTGCTATACTTGGGGTGCTTGCTTTGGCATCATACGTCTTAATTTATACTCCGTTAAAAACGATTACACCTCTTTCTGTTTTTGTTGGCGCTTTCCCTGGAAGTGTACCTCCAATGTTGGGTTATGTTGCTGCATCTGGAGGCTTTGGACTAGAAGCAGGAATTTTGTTCTTAACCCAGTTTTTTTGGCAGTTTCCGCACTTTTGGGCTATTGCTTGGAAATTACACGATGATTATCAGAAAGGAGGATTTTGGATGCTACCTTCGTTAGGGGGAAGGGACAAAAAAAGTGCGTATCAAATACTTCTTTATACAGCAGCATTAATCCCAGTTGGGATGTTGCCTTGGGTAATCGACATGACAGGTATTGCGTCTGCTATTAGTGCAATTATTTTTGGAATATTAATGTGTATCCCTGCATTTAAACTCTATAAAACCTTAGATACCAAATTTGCTAAACAATTAATGTTTGGATCATTTTTATACCTACCTCTGATGCTTATTGTTTACTTAATTGATAAAATATAATAGATGGGGAACCCTGAAGCCGAACTCTCGGGAAAAGAGCTGGAAAAGCAAAAACATAAAAAAGTTGTTAAAGGTATTGCTTGGTACATGGTTATTGCAAGTACATTGTTGTTTGCAGGATGGGTGAGTGCGTTTATCGTCAGTAAAATGGATAAAGCCTGGGTAGTTGTCGACTTGCCTAAACCATTTTATATTAGTAGCCTTATAATTCTATTAAGCAGCATAACGCTTTATTTAGCTTTGCGTTTTGCAAAACAGAATAAACAAGGGATGTTAAAAGGATTCTTGATTTTAACAATGCTTTTAGGTGTTTCATTCGCATATGTCCAATACAAAGGTTGGAAAAAACTGTACAGTCAGGGGAATGTTGTAACTGGTAATATATTTTATACTTATGGTGCATACGGCACGGATTTTATTCTCTTAAAGAACAAAGAAAAGATTGAATTTGATGGAAAAGACTACCTAATCAACGGAGAAGCCTTGTCTGAAGAGGAGGTAGAGGATATAAGAGAATTTGCTTATCAAATTTGTGGGGATCGTCGCAAAGAGAAGTTGGATGACTATACAGTTAAAAATAATGATCATTACTCCTTTTTTCGACTACAACAGGATTCATTACAAGAAGGGGTAGTTGAATTTAAGGAGAAAAAAGCATATGTTAACGGAGAAGTTTTTCTAGCTGCTGCTCAAAAAGATTTATTTAGGTTTGCTTTTGGAGTTTACAATCAAACCCCTCTTTTTGCATTGAAAGGAGAGTATGGAAAAGATTTTGCAATTCGTTTAAATAATGAAACACTAGAATATGAAGATAACAAGTTGTTTTTTCCGGCAAAAGACTTAACGGAAAGTGAGGTGCTAAACATCAATAAAAAGGTGTTTGAAGGAGGAAAGGAGTATGAAATTAAAAAAGGGAAGATTTATTTTAAAGAGAAACTTGTTGATTCAGATAACTTCGAAACATATGTTCAATTAAAAGAAGGAATTGAGGTTCATTATAAAAATGGTAAATGGACGAGGTTAAGAGAAGAATTAAATACAGCTCAAAACAATGAGCTGAGGCAAGCCGGAAATATTGCAAGCTCCTATATTTACGTGTTCACTGGGATGCATGTTTTGCATGTGTTAATTGCTTTAATCTTATTATCAGTAATAATTAAGAGGTCTTTTAAAGGACGTTATTCTGAAAAAAATCAATTGGGGATTCAAGCAACGAGCATAATTTGGCATTTTTTAGGTGCATTATGGCTTTCATTATTCCTATTATTACAATTTTTTCATTAAACTTGCGGTAGCAAAAAAAACAATCAGAAATGGCAGGACATTCAGAAAAGGTAGATTCAGCAACTCTTTGGGGAGGGAATGGGTCTCCATTTAGACTTAGTTATGGAAAACAGTGGATGTGGTTTTTCCTTGTCTCAGATGCATTAACTTTTGGAGGGTTATTATGTACTTATGGCTATTTCCGTCACCAATATGGTGATTGGCCAATTGGAGAAGAAGTTTTTAACGCAATGCCATTTTTAGGCAATGGGTTCCCATTATTGTATGTGGCATTGATGACATTTATCTTAATTGTAAGTTCTGTCACCATGGTTCTTGCTGTGGAGGCCGGTCATAGATTAGACAAGAAGGGAGTTATTAAATGGCTGACGCTTACCGTAATTGGAGGTGCTTTTTTTGTTGGTTCTCAAGCTTGGGAATGGTATCACTTTATTCACGGTTCTCATTACGGGGTTATATTAACACCAGAACTAATGAATGATGGATGGGCTACTATTCGAGATGTTGCCGGTGGTGGTTTCTCACTTGATTATGGGCATGGTCAAATGATTACGGATCCCGCTTTGGTCTCTCAATATATGGCAGAACCTTTAGGAGCTATTCAAGGGGCCAATATGATTGAAAATGAGTATGCGCCAATGATTCCACAATTTGGAAATTTATTTTTCTTCATCACTGGTTTCCACGGATTTCACGTTCTCTCAGGGGTTGTTATCAACCTAATAATTTTAATTAATGTTAAAAAAGGAGTTTACGACGAGAGAGGTCATTTTGAAATGGTAGAAAAAGTTGGATTGTATTGGCACTTTGTAGATTTAGTATGGGTGTTTGTATTTACATTCTTCTATTTGGTATAATTATTTAATCTTTTATAAGATATGTTAAGAGACGATTTAGATTTAGACAAGGAATACGCATTAAGCGCCAATCATGATGAAGAGCATGGTAAGGCGCTCAGGAAAAAGATTTGGAAGGTAACAGCAATACTTACTGCCATTACAATTGTGGAAGTGATTACAGGGGGCTCGATTAAACAGTATTATGAAGGAGTTCCAAATTCATCTTGGTGGATCATTAAATGGGCATTTATTTTTCTTACATTGGTAAAAGCGGGATATATTGTCCTTTCATTTATGCACTTAGGAGATGAACGTAAAAACTTTAGATACATGATTTTAGGACCTTATATTCTATTTATTCTTTACCTAATTTTTCACTTATTCACAGAAGCTACTTATTGGGGTGAAATTATTCATCAATAAATGATCATTCAATGAATAAGAATAAGATTTTGAAATTTTTAATTTTAGCCGGAATATTCTTACTTCCGGCTTTTTTTATTGTAATTCTTAAACAAGGCACACCTTCTTTTTCGGAACTCCCATATTTTGGGGAACACGAAATCGTGCAAAAAGAAATAGGAGGTGAACTAGTGAATGACACGATTCATTACAAAGTCGATACATTTTCGTTTACGGATGTAAATAATAAGGTTGTAACAGAAAAAGATTTTGAAGGCAAAATATTAATCGTAAATTTTATTTCAGGGAATTGTCCGAATGATAGCCTTAATATTTGTCCAATAAATTTTTTGGAGTTTAAGAGATATGTTTCTGATGATTTTGTGAATGATACGGATTTTGATGACGTTAGAATACTATCACATATGGTAAATAGTAATGATACCGTTGCAGATATGCAATTAATGTATAAGCACCATGAAATAAAGGGAGATAAATGGATTTTTGTAAAAGGCATGGAAAATGCCTTTTTCGACATGGATTTAGGTAAAGGTAACCCTTGGGAAAA
>Ga0233450_10002053_pt1 | contig 20183 bp, 10 predicted proteins | sample 011ome_30_FD_189956 | JGI IMG/M metagenome (GOLD analysis project Ga0233450, IMG submission 189956) | Coastal salt marsh microbial communities from the Groves Creek Marsh, Skidaway Island, Georgia - 011501CT (spades assembly) | ecosystem: Environmental > Aquatic > Marine > Intertidal zone >... | reverse complement strand
AGAAGAAACAGAAGAAGACAAATCAGAAGAAGAAGAAGAAAACATCGCGACCACTCCCTTTTTATTAAACGTCGTCTTCTTTGTCTTCTTCTTCTTTGGTGCTACCGTCATCGACTCTGACGGCGACAAAAACCGCGACACAGAAGACGAAGAAGAAGTCATATCTATTTATAAGAGAAGAAGGGAAAAAAAGTGGATAAAATGGAAACAAAAATTCATTCATCTTCATTAAGAGAAACGCTCGCTTCGGAGAAGAGAGATGTTCGTAACATCATCATCACCTTCTTCTTCTTCTTTTGCTGCCCCGTCGTTGTTGTTCCAGCGGCAGAAAAGCGCGACTCCTTTTACGACGACGACTCCTCTTCTTCGCGACGAGAAGAGTAGTAGTAAGAAGAATTCGAGACGAATTTCATCATCTTCTCCCAATATGAACCCTTTCGAGTTTACGACAGCCTCGCGAACGGTGTTTGAAATCGATGCGTTTGAAACGCGCGCGGTGAAGTTGATCACAGATTTAGCGAAGCAAGAAAACGCGACGATCGATTCGGATGCGCATCCCGGAAAAGTCCTAATCGTGTGCGGGGAGTCGGAGAGATTTTCAGCGCCTTTGAAGAAAAAGTTGAAAGAAGAAGCAAACGTTGAGTCGGTTGTCTTTCATTGCCCGAAAGGCGAACCGACGGTACAGTCGGCGATTGATTGCACGAAATTAGCGTCGGAGAGTATGTGCGAACTCGTTGTCGCGGTAGGGGGTGGAACGGCGGTGGATACCGGCAAGTGCGTGGCCGCGATGTTGACCAACGGCGGCGCCGAGCGGGATATATACGATTTTCTCGAGGTGGTTGGAAAAGCGATGCCGATTGAAAAAAGACCGAGACCGTTCGTGGCGATACCGACGACGGCTGGACCCGGAGCGGAGTTGACCAAGAATAGCGTGCTCGAAGCTGGAGATAGGAAAGTGAGCATGCGTCATCCGTTGATGTTGCCGGATTTGGTCATCGTCGATCCGAAATTGACCGTGCAAATGCCGAGGGACGTGACCGCGCACACCGGGTTGGACGCTCTGACGCAGTGCATTGAACCGTACGTGTGTAATTCTCCGAACCCAGTGACGGATAGTTTGAGCATGAGTGGTATTAAATTAGGCGCGAAGAGTTTACGAAGATGTTTGGAACAGCCGGAGGATATAAACGCGAGGACGGATATGGCGTTATGCGCCATGTACGGAGGGATGGCGTTGGCGAACGCCAAGTTAGGTGCGGTGCACGGATTTAGCGGTACGCTGGGTGGTTTGCTACACGCGCCGCACGGGGCGATTTGTGCGGCGTTGTTGCCACACTGCGTGAAAATGAACGTGAAGTTGTTAGAGACGCGCGTGATGGACGAGAATCCGCAAAGTGCGAAAGAAGGTTTACGACGGTACGAAGAAGTAGCCAACGCGTGTTTAGGTAAAGACGACGCCACGGTCGCAGAATTGGTAAAATGGATAGAAGATTTAGTGTCATTTTGCGGGGTGCCAAAGTTGAGCACGTTTGGCATGAAAGACGAAGACGTCTCGGAGTCCGTCTCGAAGAGCATGCAAAGTTCGAGCATGAAGGGCAACCCGGTTGCTTTAACCGTCGAAGAGTTGGAAGAAATGCTCAGGAATGCTATGTAATAATCGTACTGCTCTATGTGCTCTAATCGACAAGAATTAAGGAAAGTCATCTTTCGCCATCATGAGACTGGTCACCCACCGCTCCAATTTCCCTTCAAACTCCCTCCCGTAATCCAACTCTAACCGTTTCCCGACTCGTTCCCACGCATCGCTTTTCTCTAACAGTTTATCTAAAACTCTCGCGGCGGCGTTACAATCTTCCGCTGAATTTTGGTTCGAGCGGAAGTATTGTCTCTCTGCGAGGAATCTCGAGTCCCCGACGCCAACGAGGACGTATTTCCTCCTCCGTTTACTCTTCGTCTTTGTTGTCTCGTTTCTCTTCTTCTTCTTCGACGCGTTCAACAGAATCTTCACGACTTCCAATCCTTCCTTTGCAATCTCGTCGTTTTCGACGGTTTCTACCACGATGACCACGATACGGGGATTTGTTGTTGTTGGTGTTGTTGTTGGTGTTCTCGTCCGCATCGCGTTCTCGTTATCTTCTTTGTCTTCATCTTTGTCTTTGTCTTCTTCTTCTTCTTCTTGGATGATTTCCCCTAATTTTCGTAGCGGGGAAATGCGTCTGCGTGATGATGATGATGACGTTCGCGACGATGAAGAAGAAGAGAATAAATCGACGAGCTTTTGCGCGACAATCTCCGCGACTGGGCCGCAATACGCGACGTCAATTTCGTCGATTTCGTTTTTCAGACCGACGCAAAATGAATCTGAGCGAGTCGCTTTCGTTGTCGTTTCCATCATCGTCAATTAAAATCTATCCTCTATTGTGTAGTCTTTTTGTGCTAAAAACCCCTAAAAATGTGCCGCTCAACGACGCTCCTTTTCTCTCTCTTCTCGGATGTCCAGAACTGCGGGATATGCGTTTTTTAACAGTCTCAAACTCTCTAAAGTCAACTCGAAGGAATGGACGGTATCTACGCCAGGCACGTCGTCAAAGTAGTGGTATTTCACGTCGTCTTTGTCCAAGCTTTTGTCTTTACTGTTACTCCCGCTCTTGGACCCGTTGTTGTCTTTTTTCCAGGCGCTAAAGCCGTAGAGCGTGACTTTGTCGCACTGCTGAGCGGCGGCGACGATGGCGAACCATCCGGAATTTGGTTTGCACGATTCCTCTTGGTTCATGGCGTTGGAGATGGAAATCGCGCCTCTGCGTTTGCGCCAATTTTCCTTCGCGTCCTTGGCTCTTTGCGCGGTTAACGCGCAGTTCGGCGTCTGTTCGCCTCTCTCGGCGGCTTCCGAGAGCGCGTCTTTACTCACCGAGTTCCAAAGCGCGTTGGCGCGAACGATAAAATCTGGAGAGAGCAAAGACGTCATCGGAGGCTTAAACCGACGGAGAATGAGTTGGATGAATTTTCTTCGCCACGCCATGCTCAAGGTGGTCTCGTAGAGGACTAACCGACTGTTTTCCGGCTTTTTCATCTTCTTGAGCATTTCGCGTCTGCGCCAGTTCGGGTCGGTTAAATCGATATCTTCCTCTTGCTTAAAAATGAGCGGCTCAGCGTGACATCCTTTCATTCGACACTTGATTAACGTGCCCAAACAAACTTTCGCGTCGCACACGTCTGGATCGTTAATCCGTAACGTCCTGGCGTCGTTGAATCCTAGGCGTTGCGCGTGGTGCATGTTCACGATGTCGTGCGTCGTTCGGCTGCCGACGTGCTTGGAGAATTTCTTCACTGGCGGGTAATTGATTCGGAAGACGCCGTCGTGTTGATCAATCTCTTCGCCGTATTCGTGTTTCAACATCAATCCTGAGTTGGCCACGACCGCACACGTTTTATACGGACGTTTCTTTGAAATCGTTTCGGATTGCGGTAAAAGCTTGACGAGCATCGGGTGGAAGAAGAATCTCCAAATGGCGTCGTTTCCGTTCGGTCCAGGGGCGACCGTAGTCACGTACGCGCGTTTGCGTTCTCCAGCACCAACGTTTCCGACGCACTCGAACGTATCTTTCGTAATTTCCAAGTTGACCAGTTGCGGATCGACTTTCAAAGCGGTGGCGTTTGGGAGCGGCCATCGCAAACGCATCGGGCTACTCGCCGATTTCGCCGTTTTCGCGTCGTCGTGCGCTTTGTGCGCGGCGACGAACCGTTCCGCGTACCCGTACGCGTCCGTGAGTTGGTCTACTAAACACTTCGTTTCGATGGCTGCTTTGTTGTTGCCAAAAATCACGTCCGCGTCTGCATCCAACGCGGCTTTGTTATTCGTAAAGAATAAATCCTTCCCTCCTCCTCCGTCGGATGAAGAAGATGAAGAAGAAGAAGAAGAAGAAGAAGAGCAATCGCATCTCATCGTTTGCGGTTTCACCATGCAGTTGTTTACCTCTTCTGGTTTTGCAAAACCAAGGGATTCAATCATCTTCTCTCTGGACATCAAATCTACGTTCTTTTCTAATTTAAAGCACCGACCGAAATTTCTCGAGTGCGCGAACGTGCGCGTGCGTTGACACTCGTCGCCTGTCGCGCTTCCAGGTATTCGGACACACGCACCCCAATCCGACCATTCGCCGATAATACCAGCTGCGAATAATTGTTCCGACCGACGTTCGCTAATCATCGCTACTTCTGCTTTATCTAAAACCATCGCCGACGAGATCGATTGCGGCGACAAACCTTCCGTTAAATCTATGTTTTCTAAATTCTCGTCGTCGTTCATGTCCGAGTTACTCGTCGCGCGTTCCGCGTTCTTCAACTCCTCGACGGCCCCATGAATAGAGCTCTCTGCCGCGTTCTGTCTATCTTTAGCCGTTCTCGCGAGTTCTTCTAATTTGCCAAAAGAGGACGCAAATTCGGAATCAGGTTTATACTGCGCGGCCGGAGGCGGTCTCGTGCTCACTCTCGCCTGGACAATCGCCGCGTGCATCTCGTGCGCCAAATGTCTCAAAACGTCGTCTTTCGCCACATCCGCGGTTAAGCCCCTGTCCCCTTTTGCTTTCATGTACGCGTCTAACTTCTCTCTCGCTACGTCTACGTCGAATCGCTTCCCTCTCGCCTGCCTCTTCAAACTCGCAAACACATCCGACATGGAAATTTTCGTCAATCTATACCCAGCTTTCGCGAACATCTCAAATCGCGTGTGCGCGTCTTCAAACGTCGTCGCGCCTTCATTTATCGATCGAACGGCTTCTAAAACTTCCGCCGCCCACGTTGTCGCAGATATGATCACCTCATTGTTGTTTTTACTTCTACTACTACCATCGCCGTCTGCGTCGTCGTTGTTGTTGTTATTGTTCGATACCGCGGCAATATCCACCGCGTCTTCGTCTTCGCTACTCGACGTAAAACTACTGCTCTCCGCATCTTGGCTCCCACTCCCCATCACCATCGCTTTGTTGTTGTTGTTGTTGTTGTTGTTGTTGTTGTTGTTGTTGTTGTCATTGCTTCTATTTATCATCTCTCGTCTATTATCTTTAGTACTCTCACTCCTCGCGCCTCCTCCTTCACCTAAAAACTTTGACGTTTTTGCCCTTTTGGTGGCAGCACTACCTGTAGTCACATCACCATTCTCATCATCATCATCATAAATATTATTATCAGTATTCGTTCGTTTCAATCGAGAGGAAGAACCACCAACAACGCGAAGGTGATATTGAGGACGATGATGCAGCATATCGTAATCCAAATGCACGTTCAAATGCGCGTGCAATTGCACCCACCGAACGGCAATAAACAAACCCCAAGAGACGACGATCAACGCGAAGAATTTAATTCTCATTTCACGCGAGGTTTTATTGGAAAGTCTGTCTCGGGTCGTTTACGTCTTTATCGTCGTCGTCGGATACGGAAAGGATTATATTTATGAAGAAACAGACGACGAGAGAAAAGAGAAGAAAACTTAATTGAACGAATTTAACAAAATACTACTCGATGAACGAATACTCTTTTCAATCACACATCATCATCCATTCTCCGTCTGTTATTGTCATCTCTTGAGTCTCTTTGGTTTCTCTTTCCCTTGCCTTTTCGGCAAGACTTCATCGAACGCTCGATGGAAACCACCCTTTTTTTCATCATCATCCTCTTGTCGTTCGTCCATCGTCCACGCCGCGCGCAAGATTTTAACCACCGTGTCGATGTTCAGAACGTCGTGCGTTTGGTCCGGTCGCAACGTTTTTACGGGCAATTTGCGACTTTGAACGCCTAAGGATGACGCTTTCTTTTTGCTCGTTTTCATTCCTCTGGTTTTTAGATCGACGATGCCACCGACGACGAAGATATTGGATGGGTCTCGCAGTTCGGAAAGCGAGAGCGGAGTTTCCGCGTCCGGCGAGAGGTAGATGACGTTGTTTTTGGTTTGACCTTCTTCTTGGCAGGCGACGACGTCGCACTCTTCGGCGGGGTCTGGGAGCATTTCGACGTGCTTGCTCCACGTGTCCGCGTTGAAGAAAGTTTCGGATTCGTATTTGATGTCGCCGGCGAACGAGGCGAAAGTTACTCGCAAATCGCCTTTGCTTTTTTTACCGACGGAGGTTATTTCGCAGAGTTGCTTCGCTACAGATCTTAAAGCTCTGGCGGAGTCGTGTTCGTACGATAAATCGACGATGACTTTTAACGCGTTTGGATTACTTCGTGCGATTTCAATGACTTTCTCATCTTCTTCTTTCTCATCGTTGTTCTTCCTCATCGCCGCGCGCTTCCTCGCGTTCGCTTGGCGAATCTCATCGAAAAGTAACGCTTCCTCGACGGTAAACCAAACGTGCTCGTCCGATACTTTGATGATGGTATCGTCGTCGTTACTAAAACTTATTGCGATGAACGTTTTTCCTCGTCTGTCCAACGCTATTTGACTGACGTTTTCGTAACCAAGCTTAATCATCTCCTCGCCAATTGGAACGCCCGATATAAACGCGTGCGTGCGAGCGAGCGGTTTGAGTGTTTCCAACGCCAACTGTAAATGCGACGTCGTCGACGACGAAGAAGAACGACGTTCATCCCCTGGCGGTGGTGCGACAAAATCAACGTTACGACCAAACGGAAGGTTCGAGACGACGACTGTTTTACTCGGGTCGGATGTAAACGAGGTTCGGATAAACGCGTTCGCTTGTTGAAATCTCGGGAAAGGACTTCCCGAGGACGAGGCCTGCTCCGAAGGTACCGCCTGCGCGCCGGAAGCGGCACCAAAAAACCAACGCGCATTTCTTTGACTCTTTTCAATCAAATGTCCCGTCGCGTCGCTCCCGATGACGTTTCCAAATCCGAGCTGTTTCGCCGCGACGCACAGCGTGCCGGATCCGCAGAACGGATCCAAGAATGTAATCTCGGAAAGTTTCGTCGACGATTTTGGACTCGCTAACGTCGCCGCGACGGTATTCACTAAAGCTCTCGCGACTTCAAATCGCGTCCCGCTGCTATAATTGGCCGGTTTTTGCGCCCACGCCAAAGAGGATTTCACCACCGAGTGTGCTTCGCTCGTATCTGGCGCGTAGGAAGCGAGCGCAAACGTATACGCCGTTTCCGTTTCTAAAATAACAAAGCGCAAAGCGTGCTCCTTCGCTCGAACGACGTCTGGTTCGCGCGGGTCAACTCCAGCAAACGTCGCCCGAACGCCGTATTTATACCCAACATCAGCAGGCGATAACTGTTTCACTCGTTTCGTACAAAATTGCAACAGCTCGTCCGACGGTTTCCTTTGACTTTCTTCTCTTCGTTGAAATCTCGCCACGGTTTCGTAAATCAAAGCGATTGGCGGATTATAATCTTCTCCTTCCATTTCCATTCCCGGAAGAACCCCTTCGCTGCACGTCTTCTCTAACCTCTCCGCGAACGTCTCCCAACTCGTCTCGCTAAAAATCGGCTCGACTTTCGCCCGGAGCGACGCCGCGTTTCGCGTGAACGCGGAACCGTGCGAATCTTGAGCCATGAACAAACCAATCGAAAGCTGGTCGAAGAATACGAAATCATCTTCAACGTAGTCGTTTTTGTTGTCTTCTTTTCCTTCATCATCATCTGAAGTATTCATCCCGCCGGTGGTACTACACGCCATGGTTTCCATCGCGTACAAGTTGTACAAATTCTCGTTCTTCAGCGTCACGTACAAGCTTCTTCGCTTTCGTTGTCTTCTCCTCTCGTTTTTGTCCTCATCATCGCGCGCAGAAAGACGACGATGACTTCGACGCACTTCCTCGAACGCCGTTCGTTCTCTCTCAACGAGCGACAAACCTTCTTCAGATATTCCTCGTAAACTTCGCCGTCGTAATTCGTCTAAAACGGATTCAAAGTACTCGCACTTACGCGACGTTTTCCTCATCGGTACCGGAGGGAATCGCCCGAGCTTGGACGATTTCGACGACGCTTTGATACCGAGAGGTGTTGGAATGCTCCTGGGCGTCGTTTTTGCGCTCATCGTCCTCCTCGCGAGCGCGCACATCATCCGTATCTCATTCGTGCATTTCCTCAAAGTTGTGACGCGCGATAGAAACAAAAGGTTTGACTCACATCATCATCGATCGCACCGAGAAAGGAAAGAAGAAGAAGGAGCGCAAAAGACCTGCGGAAGACGACGACGACGTAAACGAGGCGTCGACCCGATGGAAGAAAAAGACAACGACAACAACGACAACGTCAAAGTAAACGCGATGCTTTTACGCGCGATGAAACATCTCGAATCGAACAGAAACGACGGCGTGGATGTCCAAACGATGATGATCGAAACGACGACGACTTTGAACGCGAAAAGAGGAGGAAATCATCGTCTGCGGGCGAGGAAAGGCACTGTTGTTGATTCGTCCTCGTATTCTGCGTTCGCGTCTCAGAGCGCATCGAAGAAGACGAGCACGAAATCTCTCTCAAAAGTGACCTTGAACGAGTTGAAGCAAAGAGCGAGAAACGCGAGGGAAGGATACGCGTTGAGCGAAAAAGCAATCCTCGCGGGAGGCGATCGAGAGACTAAGTTCGGGTATTGCTTGATGTATTTGAACGCGATACAGAAATCGGTGAACGAGATGTGCTTGGGAGGGGTAGATTTTGAGGATGCGCGGCGGCGTCGGCGGCGGTATCCGTGGGAAGCGTTCGACGAGCCGGACGAGGAGGACGATTTGGAGAAGAAGAGAGTAAAGCGGAAGAAACAAAACGAGGAACGAGAGAGAGAGAAGAAGTTAAAGAAGAAGAAGGAGGAGACTACATTGAATGGTAAGGAAGCGCGAGGAGGAGGAGTGATGATGAAAGTAGTAGAAGAAGAAGAAGACGCGAAGGCGTTGGCGCCGTTGACGACGATGGCAAACGCGAAATCTCCGAGAAAGAGAGGCGCAGAAGGAGGAGAAGAAAACGTCGTCGTCGACGAGGAGAGGACGACGACGAACAAGAAACCATCGACGATGGCGGTTAAAAGCATCAAACCGGGACGGTACCCGGGCGAATACTGTCAACTCTGCGGCGAACACGAGCACATGGTCCACGTGAAGTACGAGAGCCAAGTTTTAGGGGAAGGTAAGTTGGTGTGTTACGGTTGCCTCGTTAAGGAGAAGAAAGAGTTGGAGAAGAAGCAGAGAGAGTTGACGAGCGCAAAGGAGAGACAAAAACGGAAAGAATTGACGAAAGCGGCGAGGAGGAAAAGAGATGAAACGATCACGGTAACGAGTCCGACGACGACTCCGAATACTACTACTACGCATTCATACTCCTCGCCGGTATCGGGGGCGCCGAACGCCGTCGCGCTCCCGCAGCAGCAACAATCATCGTCGTCGCCAATTTCCGAAGCCGACGTTCTCGTCGTCGACGGCGATACGGTTACCCCCACCGCTACTGCGCGTACTACAGATGTTGCTCTTCATACCGCGGAAAAAATTGAAGCCATTCACGATATTTCCATCGTTTGCGACCGGTGCGGTAAGGACAACTTCAGAGCAGCCGGAGAATTAGAACGCCACAAAACGACGCAGTGTATCATAGCAAAGACGAGTGAGGTGATAATAAGTGACTCGCTGATTGAAACAGCAGTAACGACGACGACGACGTCCGAAAATGAAAATGAAGCCAAACAAGGCGAACGCGACGGCGAGAACGTCGGTAAAATTATCGTCGCCAACGCCATCGCGAACATAATCTCGGAGGAAGGAGAAGCAAACGAAAAGCAGCAGCAAGATGATACGAGGGAAATCCGAGAAGAAGCTTTTGTTGAAAGATCGAGAGAAGAAAATCTATCGAGAGAAGAGGTCAAGAACGAAGAATCGATTGACGACGAAGAAGAACGCGGCAAAGAGGAAACAACTGTTTTTGTTGATGTAAATACCGCAGCAGATGTTCCGCGCAAAGGTTGCCAGTCGTCGTCGCACAAAAGCGAAAAAAGAAGAGAGTTACCGCTCGCAGAGATTTTGCACATAGCAAAAGATGGCTTTCCATTCACGAAGCATGCGTCGTCGGGTAATATATCACCCCCATCTGTCGTCATTAGCGACAGTGTTCATGAGAACACACTCAACACCATCGAACCGGCAAATCTGGAACAAGAAGAACGACGCAGAAAAGCGCCTGTTTCTCCTCTGGATGAAAACAAAGAAGATAAAAAAAAACGACTCGCGGGCCCGTCGATGAAAGAGTCCGATGAAAGAGTTCGAGAGATGAAAGAGTGGAGGACGGAAAACGTGCACGCTCTGCATCACGGATACTAAAAGAGAACTTGTAATAATAAAATCAAACAATGCGGCGCTTAAAAAGAACGTAGAGATATGTTCTTCAGCTTCTATATAATTGTGTAAGGAGTTAAAAATCAATCTCAGAATCTGGATTTTGGACGCTTAACCCGCTCCTCGGCGTCGTCGGTAAACTCATTGGCGTTTCGTTTCCGTGCGTTGTCGCGTTCGTCGCGTTATCTTCCGTCATCCCAGATTGACTGTACGTCGATCCGGGACCGCCGGTCGATAAAGTCCTGTGCGGCGCTTTCCCGAGGCCGGTCGGGATATCCAAACTCTCTCTTTGCGACCCGGACTCGCTCGAAGGCTCTCCTTTTTCCTTCTTCTTTTTGTTGTTGTTGTTGTTGTTATTATTATTATTATTAGTATTATGACTACTACTATTCTCTTTGCTGTGCGCCGCATACGCCCCGCGTTGCCAACTCGTGATAAAATCCCCTCGACTGCCGTGCCCCGCGCCTCGACTTCCCGGAGGGCCTACGCTCCCGTCCCTCGTCGTACTCGTCCCGCTTCTCGTGCTCCTCGGAGAGGAACTCAAATACGCCGCCCTGGCGGAATACGTCGACGAATATCCATCTTCGCTTTGCTCCGAATCACTCGTCGCCGCAAAATTCCCACCCTGTAAGCGATTCAGTTTACGTTCCAGCAGAACGTTTTGTTGCAACAGCTTCTGTATCTGCGCTTGAAGCTTGTTCACGATATTCTCCTCCTCGGTTTCCAGCGAGTGTTCGATGGCGACTTTTTCCCGTCTCAGTTTCTCTCCTTCCCCGTGTAATCTCTGTATTTTCTCTCTCAACCGTTCTCGCTCTTTCGCCAACGTTTTCTTCTCCTTCGCGAGTTGATCCACTTGTCGTTGTAAACGGTTCCCGACAAACTCCGTCTCGCTTTCCAACTGTCTCTCCAACTCAACTTTTTCCCGCATCACTTCGTCCAACTTCTTCTGCAACGCGTTCGAGATGTGTTCCTCTTCCTGGTCTATTTGTACCAACAGTTTATTCTTCTCCGCGTTCATCGTTTCGATTTTTCGCATGAGTGCGTTCGCGATTAACTCCTCTTCCTTTTCCATCTCCGAGACGACTTTCGTCGTCTGCGCTTTAATCGCGACGTTCTCCTCGAGCAATTTCGCGTTTTTTTCCTTCTCGCTTCGTAACTCGACCGCGAGTTTTTCCAACTGCGCTTGGAGTTCAATCACGTCCACCATTACTGAGTCTCTTCGTACGCGCGTGTGCGTGTAGTCTCTCTGAGTCGTGCGCTCGAGGAAGAGTGCGTGTCTTATAAAACCTGTGTGAGAGGAGGAGTGTATTCAAAGTGCGGAATAACCCAAAAAATCATGAAAGAAGAGAAAGCACAGAGAGAGAGAGAGTTAAGCATATATACTTTTAAGAACACCTCTGTCTGAAAAGAATTCGAGCAGAGAATAAAGGTAAAATGACGACGATGCGTCTTTTTAACGCGTAAACGCGAACACGAGCGCTATTTGTTTTATTATATAATATTTATCGCGATGTGGATTAAAATTTCTAGAAGCGCTATTATAATAACATGGTGGTGGTGGGTTTCATCGCGACGGTCTCCTGTTGTTGTTGTTGTTGTTGTTGTTTGGAGTGTTGTTGTTGTTGTTGTTTGGAGGTTGCGCGTTCGCTAAACCTTGCGCGAACGCTTGGAGGCCGAAAGCGAGGAGAGGCGCCAAATCGTCGCCCCGAGTGTTCGGCGGCGGCAAAGTACTACTACTCGTCGCGCCCGCGTGACCTCCTAAAACCTCGCTTCGTCCTTCGCTAATCGCATCCGCGTCTTCGGCAAATACCGTTTGGCCTCTCGTGTTTCTCATTCTGTTTTCCATGACTTTGAGCATTGGCGTAATCGCTCGACCAAAGGGCGTATTCAAGACTTCGTTCGGTAAGTGAACGATGTGTTCGGGAATCTTCTTCCCGACTAAAAACTCGCAACACTCGTCCGAGAAGTTGTTGCAATTGTGTTCCAACAAATTATACGTGCCAACGTTAAACCGTGGGTGTATTTCGTCCAGAAACGTTTGGAATAACTCCTCGTCGACTTGCGTCTCGCCCATTTTTAAGATCTGTTTCGGAACGCCAAACTGCGTCTGCTTTGGAATTCCAACTTGCATTCCGTGGCCAAACCAGTACTCTTTCCCGAAAATATGCACGGACGTGTGCCACACGCCGTCGATTTTCTTCCCAAGGAGTTGCTCGGAAAGCGCAGAGGCTAAGCCGTCGCTGTTTTAATGATGATAATGCGTGCAAAGAGAGAGAGGTGTGAGTCTATCTAAAGAGAGAGAGAAGAAAACGAAACGTCGCGGAATGTGAAAGCAAGCGCGCACCTCAAATCGTACACGAACAGTTCAACCGCCACAAACTTTAAGTGCGAAGAGGAGGTCATTTAGTACTACTACGCGCGTGTGTGTATATTTATATATTTATCGCGTGCGTGTTATCGTGCGCGTTTATTAAAAAGTGTTCTTTAATGACGAAAAGAAGAGAAGTTTACTTTTCTCTCACACGTGACAAACGCAGACACATTCTCGCGCTCCTTTATGAAGCTCTTGTTGTGCACAGTTTCTGCACCTACTACAGTACATCTAAATCTAAATCGCTATCTAATAACGACTCTGCTAAGTGTATATATGTTGTCAATCAAAGTCTGCAAAATTTTCTTTGCCATCGACGCCTAATGATGGTCGCGTAATAACGCGTTCGATAACGCAATAGTAGTATTCTTTAAATTAATGGGAGACGTATTCGCTGTACCGACTGGGTTTGAGTCTTTCGCGAGTGCACAGGCTCTCCCAATCCGCGACGCCCGGGGCTAACGCCTCCAACGCGAGCGCGAAGGAGAGGACGGGTTTGTCGCCGCCGCCGGCGCGCCTCGCGTGTTTGACGACGTTCCAAAACACCCTCGGCGACGCCATGGCCATTCTTTCCGGGGCTAAATTAACTCGATCTTGGTCGTTTTCGGCGACTATTTTAAGAAGCGCGATTAAAAACGGCAGAGGAATTTCCGGGAAGACGTCTTGGAGTTGCGATTTTTGGTGTTGCGTTTTCAGCGCCAGCTCTTTGGCGATTGCGTACGTCGCCAAAAGACGACCGGCTGGGTCGTTCGGTAACGGTTGAATCGAGTATTGGTTGTTCAGAACCGCGGCAACTTTTTGCCTGCCTTGCGTTTCAATCATTCTTTCGTCGATGGCGTTGCGTAACTCGGTGCGTAACTCGGTAGTCGCGCCGCCTTGCGTCGCTCGGAGTAAAACAGCTGCGGATTGGGCCATACCTTCGCGTTGGCGCGAAAGGAAATCATCGTTGTCGTCCCTGCCATCCGGATCGTCAAGCATGCGAGCGGAGGCTATTTCCGAATCGGGCAGAATACCGTTGAGTTTTCTTCGGAGCTTTGCATCCGCGACGTCGTCGCGAACGTCGTCGTTTTTCTGTTGCTTGCGCTTCTTGCCGTGGTTGTTTTTCGCCGCAATTGGTTCTGGCGGAGGTATTTCCTCAGCAGCGACGACGTTGGTGGCAGTCATTAACGTTTCTTCTTCTTTCTTTAGTGTCAACGATGCTGCGGTTTCAACGCCCACAAAGTCGCGATTTCGCACGCCGAGTAAGCCGATGGCGCATGTTTTCGGTAAATCTTCGCAGCTTCGCATCGGAAAGCCGCACTCGATGATTGGTTTTTCCTCCGCTCGGATGCCGGTCGCTTCCAAGCACATCCGCTGAAGTTCGGCAACAGTCGTGTTTTCTCTGTTTGGTAGTCGTAATTCGTAAATGCTGCTTCTGTTACATTTCACGCGCACTCTCCATTCGTCGCTCGCATCGGCTTTGGTGATATTCTTGTGAATGTTGTTGACGACGTTCACCGCTTCTTCTTGTTGAATTTGTATCGTCGACGCGAAGTCTTCCTCTTCCTTCTCCGAAAAGAAATTCTCCTCGTGTGATTTCGGTTCTGCATTTTCCTCGATATCTACCAGCGACAACTTCTCCAAAACGCGCCTCCCCGATCGATTGACTTCTTCCGTGAGACTGTTCTCCATCTTCTCCGCCGACTGGTCGTTTTCTTCGTCCTTCCTCTCGTAGTTGTCGCGGGAGCGTTTTTCCTTCTCGACCTTCTCCCATTTAATAAACGCCGCTCTCGCTTCGAGCATCGTTTCTTCCGCCGTACCTCGCGCGACGAGCACTTCCACGTGCACGATGCTTTGCTGTCCCATTCGGTGCGCTCGAGAAATTACTTGTTCCTCTAAACTCACATTTTCCAAAGGTTCCATCAAAAAGACGCGATTGACAAAGGAAAGATCCAAACCTTCCGCCGCAGATCGATCTAATAGTAAAACTGGACAGTCCGGATCGTCTCTAAACTGAGACAAAGCGGCATCTTTCTGTTCACGACTGTATCCTTGTCTGGAGAGCGATTGAAGCGGTACTCGACCTTCCGTTAAACACACGTCGACGACGTGTAAATGCGTCTTGAACGAGCTAAAGACGACAATCTTTGGCAACTTTTTTGTAGCGTCGAAAGACGCGTCAACCTCGCGTCTTAAGATGGGCAACTCAATTAATCCTTTCATTCGCGTGTCCGTTCTGTACCCGTATCTTAAATAGGGAACTTGATTCGCTAAGTGCTCCAAGTCAGCCTCGCTGAAATTTTCGCGATTGGCGTGCACTTCCACCAGATGCTCTTTGACTATTCTCTCCGTAGCTTCGACGCTTTCCAACTGCGTCTTAGTGACTGCTACGTTTAACTCGCGCAAACGGCTAAGCAAAAAATCAGCCTTGGAACTCTCGTGCGAAGAGCGCTCGTCGTTCATGTTTACCGTCCAACCTCTTTGCACGTACGAGCATTGTAACTCGATGAGATCCTGAGGTACTGGCTGACACGGCATCGGGTTGTCCTCGCGAGGCGTCGCCTCTTGCATTTTGTACGGAATTCCACACTTTGCGCATCCGCGAGGTGCCGGACGACGAACTCTCTTCGCATCATCATCATTATCATCATCGTTGCCGCCTTTCATCATCGTGCTCTTATATTGTACGCACTCGACGCACAAAACGTGCGCGCACGGCGTGACCATCGGTAAATACGCCAAAATGCCGCAAACATCGCACACAAACTCGTACCGTGTCATCGCGGGAATCACGCGATTAATCATGCCTTGAATTTTCACGGCATCCGTCATTTTCAGCTTCGCTTTCAAGTGCGCGGATAGATCTTGTTCTGCTTCATCGATTTCGTCGTTTGAATACGTCAAAGGCATATCGCCGATGACGCATGCAGCTTCGCGCAAGTTCACCACCGTCTGTCTCGCTTCTTTCGCGTTCTTTGAGCTGAGTAAACTTTGCTCGTGGTTTGGGTCGAACCAATCCGCGAGCAACATCGATCGTTGCACGTGCGAAACCATACGGTTGTAGGATAACGCGTGCTCTTTCGTGAAAGGTACGGAATGTGTAATTTTCCGAACCGGAGGTAACCTTATGTGCGATTTACACGTGCGAATCATTATGCGCTGCAAAAGCTCGAGTAAAATTCGCGCCGCTTCTGATCGCGCATAAATCATCGCGACGGATTTATCCGTATCGTTTTCTTCCTTCTTCTTCTTATTGTTATTCACGTTCCTTTGCTCGAGAGGTCTTGAGACTAACGTGGCAAAAAGTCTCGCGTTGGCGTCGAAAGGCGATTGCTTCAGAAAGCCGAGCAAAGGTTGCAAGTGCGCGACGGTTGCTCCGCGAAACGTTGCAGGCGTTGGCGTACCAGTCATGAGCCATTTTGCGTGACTTTTCAAGTTTGTAATGACGTGAAACCTGTTCGATAACGCCAAAGATGCACCGATTTGGTGGCCTTCGTCTAAGACGATGCGATTGAAATGAATCTGAAAAAACGCGGAATCCTTGTTTCCAAACTGAGACGAAAGCGCGGATAATGGCAAGATAATTATATCCTTATCCGCGAGTTCTTCCTTCCACTCTTCCATCCTCCCGTTCGTTCTCCATTCGTCCGTTCTATACGTGTCGCATTCGCAAATGTTTTCGAGCTTTTGTACGTACGAGCCTAAACCGTAATAATTGTTCCGCTCGGCTCTTCTTTCCGAGTCGTGCGTTTGATTGTGAATGACGCCAATTCTAGGAATACCGTCTTCGCGCTTTCGAGAGCCACAACAATAGGCTATCTGCTCGAGCCAATGCGCAACAAGCGGCTGCGGAACGATAATCAACGTCGTTTTCGCGAGATAAATTCTCTTGCCGCCGATAATCGTCGGATTGTCCAATTTTTGCAACTGCGGCACTTTGAAGCCGCTCTCCTCTCTTTCGATTTCGAGCCAAGCATCGTGAAGAGCGCGCTTGTCGAGCACGAGAATATCACCGGGTTCTCTCCCATTTTTTTTTTCTTCTTCATCTTCTTGTTGTTGCTGCACCGCCGATAAAGATGGTGGACCAAACGCGTATCCAGATTGAGAGTTCGAACTCGCTCGTCGAATGATGTTGAACGCGTCTAAAACCATCGGTTGATCGTCGTTTCTTCGGAACGGTGGAATGACGAGATACTTCTTCTCCGATATTTCGCCCGCGTTGCGCAAGACGAATTCAATCACATCGCGCGTTGGCTCTTTGCCGCTTCTTGCGTGAGAGAGTTTGAACGATTGCATAAAAAATCGCGTGTTTCGTTTCAAGCTTTCCCGGCCATCGTCGTTGGCGACATCTTTTGTATTCTTGTTCGCGTTGCGATAATAATACCCAGGCGGCGAGGACCACGTCGAAACGTCTTCATTAAAATATAAATCTTCGTAGTTTCTACCACGACCAGATTTATTTTCGTTGGTCGCGTACGAGGCGAGCGTCGGCAACGCACCAACGAGCATACCTTTTTTTTCAAGATTGGCGTAGAGACCTAGGGGTGTCGACGCGCTGCTTCGACGCGACCGGCGTAAATTTGAAGTTGGCGTTTTCGATGCTGCTACTAACTGGTTGTTCCGCTTTTTCTTTCCTGGTTGTTCGTGTTTCTTGCTGTTTATCTTTGCTTCAGATGATGGCGTTTTTGCGTCCTTGTCCTCTGCATCTTCTTCTTTTATATCTTCTTCCTCCTCGTCGGCGGCGTCGTCCGCTGGCGTTGCTACTTGTTCTTCTTCAAAGACCGGTTCGTCTACGTAATACGGAACCTTTTCTTCCATGTTCTCTTTCTCTGGATGTTCAAATTTTATCGTTAAGCCTTTCGGTGGCGGCGCGTAGCTCCCTCGAGTCGCTAATATTAAAGCGCACACCGTGACGGTTTTACCTAAACCTGGCTCGTCGCACAGAGCGCCTCCGCAGGAATCGCTGAAATAGTTTGGCGGCGTTCTCGAAAGAATCCCGGTACTCGTTTGCATGTAAAACGGAAACTCCTCCCGGTTACCGTTTTCATCATCGTCATCATTAGAAGCGAACAATTCCACCCATCCTGGTTCTAAAACCACCCCCAACGAATCCCTTCGCTCTCGCATTCTCATCCACGCCAACGCCGCTCTCTGATGCGGATGCAACGTCAACTTCAATCCGGGCGACGTCTGATCCATCACCGCTCGAAACCCTTTCGAAACGCACTGTAACCGTCCCGCGGATTTAGCATCTAAATTCTTCACGATTCTTTCCAACGCCAACGCCGGTAAATCCCCAGGACACGGAAACCTCTCGTCAAATCGATCAATCGTCGGCAACTTGGAATCCTTCCGCGCTTCCGGTCGAAGCTTTTCCAGTTGCGATTTTAACGTATCGTGTTCTCCCGCGCCTCGGTGCATCTGACACCCAATCACGCCGCAGAAACTCTTCTTTGTCTTCTTCTTCTCTCGTTTTGCTTCTTCTTTCCCTTGTTTTTGTTCTCGTTCTCGTTGTTCTCGTTGGTCCAAAAAATGTGTCAACACGAATGCTAAAGATTTCGGAAACTTTGCAATCCCATCCTCTCGTCGTTTCTCCGCCTCTTCCTTCTCTACCTCGTTCGCTTTAAAAAACAATCCTCGAGGAAGTTTCCCACGCACGGCGGCGACGAACAACTCCTTGTCTTCTTTTTCTTCTTCTTCTTCTTCTTCCGTTGTTTCATTCACTTTCTCCACCAAACGAATCTCCACGACATCTCTCGAGAGTAAATCGAGCACGTGTTTCTCCAACACCGACGACGACGATACTCCTCCTCCTTTTTCAATCTCCCACTCCCCTCTCGCGTGCGCTTCCTCCGTGAGCAGCAGCAGGTGTTGTCGTCGTTTCAACGCGCCTCCTCGAGAAGAATGAGAAGAAGTACGCGCGCGCACGTGGACGCGAAACTCGCCTCTGATTCGCATTTTGAGAGTGAGGAGAAAAAGAGGAAACGAGACGATGGTCTTCAGTGTGCGAACGCGAGCGCGAACACAAAGGCACGCGAGCAACACCACCGGCAGCGATAATAATAAGAATAAGAACACGAACAACGCGGGAGGATACTAATACTAATAATAATAATAACAACAACAACAACAACAATAATGTTTTCGACGAAACTGATTCACCCGAACCAGGAAATCGAGTACGAAATCGCGCACTCCCCCGTGAGAGCGTTGAAACATTCCTACGGGAGCAACTTGCGAAGAGCGAAAAGTTTAGATTTACCTCGAGACGCGTTCGAGAGACGCGTGTCGGAGGAGAAATTTAGAAGTTTGAAAGAGCACTTGAAACGATTCGAGGAGGAGAACAACGAGGACGGGGAGGAAAAGGATGAGCATTCGTCATCTTCTGAAGATGACGACGAGGAGAGGAGAGACGAGGAGGAAGACGAGATATCGCTGGCGGGGAACGCGAGAAGAAGACTAAGGAGAAATAGTAGCAGGAAGAGCAGTAACAGAAGCGATGAACGACGCGATGGAAAACATCATCGACGAGCGCCACAGACGAGTAGTAGTAGTAGTAAGAGCAGAAGAAAAAAGTATCGCTTCCCTTTAGCCTCTCTGATCGATTTCCGTAAACTTGGGAGGCACAAGCGGTACGCGGATTTAACCATGTCTCGACCGCTCATGCGAGGGTGGTTGCACTGTTTGTTAGCTTCAGTTGGGTACCCGATATTACTATACAACAACAAATCGGAATGGTTTCGAGTGCACCCGAGAACCTTTTGGTTGATGATGTGCACGCTGGTGCCGTATACGTGTTCGACGTTTTTACACTTCATTCCGTGGAAATCGAGGTTCGCGCACGACGTCGCGTTGAGCGCAGATTTTCTCGGGATATCCTTCGGGTTCACCTCACACACGGTGTTATTCTCCGGGGATTTATTTCAAGGCACAGAAGCGCGCGTCGCTGTATGCGCGACGTCGATTCTTTTCTTCATGCAAATCCTCGCGTTTCGCCAAAAGCAAACGTGCGTTATGAAATACATGCGAAGAGAACGGTTCCTCATTTTCGCGTTCAACATCGTCTTGTTGATGATCACCGAGACGAAATACATACACGGCGTCAGTTGGAAAACAAACGTAGCTATTCAGTTTACGAGTAAATTCCTATCGCCTTTTTACTTTGTCTATTGCACTCGCATGGATTGTAAACGACGAAGCCCTATGACGATTCCGGGCGTTTGGTGCGCGCACGAAAATTGGCATCTCATGATCTTTGCAAACCATTTGATGCAAATATACGCCATGATTCGGTTAGTCGGGGATTATTGTCCAGAAAACAGAGCGTGTAGCGACGTTTTGAGTAGCTGGTAGAAAAGTAGAGTAAGAGTTGAAGGATCGGATGAAGAGAAATAGTAGTGGAGAGGAGAACGAAGAAGAAGACACGACGGATGACGAAGCTTACGTTGAAGAGGGGATAGTGATAACGCGAAGATGACCAGGATTTTGTCAACCGCTAGATTAGTTTAGTTTAGACGTGATTATACACTCATGAACCTAGCGGACAATAAAACGCGGATAAG
>Ga0233450_10002052_pt1 | contig 20187 bp, 34 predicted proteins | sample 011ome_30_FD_189956 | JGI IMG/M metagenome (GOLD analysis project Ga0233450, IMG submission 189956) | Coastal salt marsh microbial communities from the Groves Creek Marsh, Skidaway Island, Georgia - 011501CT (spades assembly) | ecosystem: Environmental > Aquatic > Marine > Intertidal zone >... | reverse complement strand
TATCTTGCGAAAGAGTTTCATGTGAGTAAGTATGTTGCTAGGAAGGTATTGGCAGCATGGATGACAGATTTTAATAATAAAGTATCTTGACAGGAGAGGTATGTTCTAGTATAATGAATGTATAAGGACTTGACCAGTGCATACGTCCTTTATATTATGCATAACGTGAAGGCACTGGGGTGGACAACACCGAGACTGCTCAGTGGGAGAATGAGAAAGACTCCCACCACTTGACAATAGGCATCATTTTTTGATATACTATAATGGGGTCATGAGCATGTTTGCTGAGTGACCGTCTTAGAGACGCTCTAAGGGGTCTCTGAGTTGACCCCTAGTGAGACATAGGGTGGGTCTCTCAGGTCGCTTAGAACAGTGCTGTGGGACTCCTATCGTGGTGGCAGTCGGGTAAAGTGCCTATGCCTATATTCTCTGAAGAGTAAGCACTACACTAGGTTCCCTAAGATAAAAATTTTTTCTGAGCCATAAACACCCTGTCAGGATTTACTTTTTTATACATAACTATGTTACGTTTGGAAACATTGCTAATAAGCAATAAAAGTCCCTAGTCAAAAACCCCTTTCCCGTGTATAATAAATACATGAGATTTATATAATGGAGACCCTATGAATCATATCCGAGAACCTTTAACACCTATGAACTCACCTATCGTGTGTATAGAGAATGCGTTCCCAGCACCCTTTCTATTAGAGTGTCTTAAGTATGCAGACCATTTAGAACCACAAGATGCAAAGATTGGTCACATGAATATTAAAGAGAATGAACTTGGTGAGATAGTTTCTGATACAGAAGGTGAACAGAATGCAAAGATACGTCAGAACATTATTAAGTGGATAGAACCAGCACAAAATGAAAGAGCACAACAAATATGGACTCAGGTCGATATGATAATCAATCAGTCTGCAAGGGAATACTTTGGATATGATACGTGGATGGGTGGCACCGAAGCAATCCAGTATACCGAATATAACTATAACGAAGAGAGTGATATTAAAGACCATTACGGATGGCACATAGACTCTTCTCTTAGAACTCCTATGGTGTTTGATAGAAAGATATCTTTTAGTTTACAGTTAACTTCGGATAATGAATATAAAGGTTGTGACTTAGAGTTTGGTATCGATGTAGGTGTAAAGGATAAAGAAGTCTTTCGTCAGAGAGGGACTCTAATACTATTCCCTTCATTCCTTACTCATAGAGTCACTCCTATAACAGGTGGAACAAGAAAAGCACTCGTTGGTTGGTGTCGGGGGCCTAAGTTTAGATAATGGTCGATTTTAGTAAAGAAGAATTAGCGAATAGCAAGCGTATACAGAAGTCTGCGACTCCCAAGTTTGATTTATCTTGGTATGTCAAGTGGACAGCGTCATTGTTTATTCTGATGGGTATGTCGATACGTGGTGTCGATGGATTTGAGTTTTGGGATTTATTGTTAAGCATCATCGGTGTCGGTGGATGGTTATGGGTAGGTCTCTTATGGAAAGACCGTGCATTGGTTATGTTGAATAGTGCTGGTCTGTTGTTTCTTGTGAATAATTTTATTCGTTTATTGATTGGAGTCTAGAATGTTTTGGGATTTGTTTTTATTACCCTATACTTTGTTGGGTTGGTTTTTTAAATATTTGTTTAGCGCCGTAATGTGGTTTACCGTGTTTGCAAGTTTGCATTACTACGTTACTCAGAATTTTACTTGGAGAGACCTTGCAATTTGGAAGAGATTTAAAAGAACAAAAAAAGTAGAAGATAAACCTGAGGACTATATAATATAATGGAATTGTTTATCATACACATCGGTTTTATCACTGCTTGTGTATATTTCCTCTTTACGTTAAGGAATTAAAATGGAATTATACATCATACACCTCGTTTTTATCACAGCATGTGTTTATTTTAGTTGGAGAAGTGGTTACAAGTATGGACGTGGTGAAATGTTGGAAGATTTAATCGACCATAAACTCTTTACGTTGAAAGAATTAAAAGAAAAAATAGGATTATAATGAAAATATTAGGTATTAATATCTCGCATGACCCGAGTATAGCAAGTGTCAATGACGGTGAACCCGAGTTTGTTTTTGACGAACCACGTTTTAGACGTGACAAATGGTGGACTCCTTCCCCTGAAGACTATGAATTTGAGTCCATTCACCAAAGAATCAACCCTGATGACTATGATGAAGTCATTTTTGCAAGTTTTGACAGACGAAGTGTCGATTATGAGGTAGAAAAGGACGAATTATCCTTCGATAAACTCAAAGCAAGAGAATTCCTCGCAGATTTTAGGTCACAACACCTTTCTAGGTCACGTTTAGAGGAACTCAGGTCAAAATATAACGGTAATTTCAAGTTTCACAACACGGGAATGACCTCTGATAGAAGTATTATCACTCCAATATTAGAAAATCAATTCAATCGTAAGTCTAATATTCATACCTTTGACATATTAAACCATCATATCTACCATGCTTATTGTGGATATCGATTAAGTCCAGCGTTTGAGAGAGGTGAAGATGCGATTGCGATTGCATGGGACGGTGGTGGTTCGTGTGCATTGGGTAAAGAGTATCCTGGCTATCAAGAAATCGAATCCATTTATCGTTGTAGTCCCGATACACTTGCAACACTTCAATGGCAAAAACTATCGAACCAAAGATGTGCCGACCAGTTTTCAGGTGAGTTCTTCCCTAACGAATTAGAAGATTGCACATGGTGTGACGAAGATGAAACCATTGAGAGAGACGGAGTGACTTATGTGTTGACTTCGAATCCGTCCAGTGGTATGAACTTTAGTCAAATGTCAGCTGCGTTAGGGTGTGACGAACAAGGACGTGCAGCAGGTAAAGTCATGGGTATGGCATCTTACAACCTCTGCAACAGAGACAATGTCTTTACTCAACATACGGTTGCACAAGAACTAGAGATTAAATCCCTTGAGAAGTCCGTAGAGACGATTCAACGTGCAATTGATATGAACCCTAACGTCAAGAATATAATCCTCTCAGGCGGGTTCTCATTGAATTGCACGAACAACTATAAGTATCTATCTGCATTCCCTGAACACGACTTCTTTGTCGACCCAGTCCCACATGATGGTGGAACTGCATTGGGAGCTGCACTATGGTTACACGAGAGATTGCAAGGAGAAGAGAATGGGACATCCAACGAACAGTCAGATTAAGAATGCAATTGATGAACTTCTTGCAGAGATAAAAAAGTTAAGGGAAGAAATAAAGGAAATAAAAAATGAGAACTAATATTGTAAGAGACTTAGACGAGTGTCTAGATTTATTGATTGACCACGAACAGATTGTTGCAATCTTTCAAAACGGTTCTGAGTGGGGGCCTCGTGCATTGGGTAATCGTAGTATACTGTTTGACCCAAGACATCCTGAAGCAAAACAAATCGTCAACTCTATTAAAAGAAGAGAAGACTATCGACCTTTTGCTGGTTCGATAATGTTAGAACATGCAGATGAGTATTTTGAAATGTTACAACTCAAAGAAAGTCCATGGATGTCCTTTGCAATCAAAGCAAAAGAGAAAGCATACGAAGACATTCCCAGTCTTGTCCATACAGACGGAACATGTAGAATACAAACAGTTACCGAAGAACAGAATCCAAACTATTACAATCTCATCAAAGGTTTCTACGAGAGAACAGGAGTTCCGATTATCTTCAACACCTCTTTCAATCTAGGTGGTGAGGCACTCGTGCAAACTATATACGATGCGATTGAAACATGTCAGAACTCTGAAATCAATCAGTTGTATATTCCTGAAGACCAAGAGTTACACATACCCTATGAATTATTGAGGATTAAAAATCATGATACAAATCAGTAACGATGCTTGTGAAAAAATTATCGAAGAACTAAAAGACCATCTTCCACGTAAAGAGAACGAACAGGAAGACGGAACTAATAAACCTACTGTTAGATTGGGTATCATACCTGATGACATGAGAGAAGATTATTTGGGATTCAGATATATCTTTTGTGAAGACGGTAGTGTCGATGGTGATGTGAGATTGGACTTTCAAGATTTTGGTGTCCTTGTTCATCACGAACACATGGAAGAAATCAACGGTATGTTTATCGATTATAGAAAAGATGGGTTACAAGAAAGATTTGATTTCGCCGCACCGTGCAATACGGATGTATGTGGATGTGGAGTAGAACACTCCTTTGACAATGTAAAATCGTTAAATATACAAGAACCCGAAAAAATTAATTACGAAGATTATTTCGGAAAGGTAGAGAATGAAGACATCGTCAGCGAAAGCGAAGGGTCGTAAACTACAACAGTGGTTTGCAAATGTTCTAGTCGAAGGACTAGGACTTGACCGTGATGACCTAGAGTCTAGACCTATGGGTTCACAAGGTGAAGATATTATCATGGGTAAACAGTCCCGAGATATTTTCCCTTATAGTGTTGAGTGTAAAAATCAAGAAGCAGTCAATGTATGGAAAGCATACGAACAAGCATCAGAGAACTGTAAAGGATACGAACCACTTGTAGTAATTAAACGTAATCGACATAAACCCTTGGTGGTTGTCGATGCAGAACATTTTGTAGAGTTGCAAAAGAAATGAAATCATTTAATGAAATAACAGAAGTAATAACAGAAGCAAGAAAACCACAAAAACCAATACGGTTACTTGTTGTGTCTGCAAAGAATGACCATAAGGGTAAGAAACCTTTTATTACTGCTGGAAGATTGAGAGACGAGTGTAAGAAGAAAGGACTCGACTGTTTTATTGCTCACATCGAAGAAGCAATTATTAATAAAGATAAAGACATTACTACTATTTCTAATCATGGTTCAGATAAAGAGTGGGTAATAGACGAAAACGTAATTGCAATTATTCGTGGTTCTGCTGCCAGTAAAGATTCATACTTGGATTTAGTTTCTCAATTAGAGAAGATGAATGTTCCATGTGTCAATAACCGTGAGACGGTTATGATGTGTGCAGACAAATACTGGAGTTCAATTAAACTTAGAGAAGTCGGGGTGACTCAACCTAGAAGTGCATTGGTGCGTTCTAAGGAGACTCTACAAGAGTCTATTGAAAGTATTGACCTAGAGTATCCCTTTATACTAAAAACCCTTAGAGGGTCTAAGGGTGTCGGTGTGATGTTCATAGAATCCGAAAGGTCTCTTAAGGCATTAGTTGCTATGTTATATAAGTTAGACCCCGATGTTGAGTTTATCGTTCAACAGTTCATTGAATCAGATGGTGATGTTCGTGTCCAAGTTCTTGGTGGTGAGATTATTGGTGCAATGAAACGTATGCAGATTAAGGGAGACTTTCGTTCTAACATATCACAAGGTGCAGAAGGCAAACCTTATAAGTTAAGTGAAGAAGAAATCAAACTATGTTTAGATGCTCATAAGTCAGTCAACGGAGACTGGACTGCAGTAGATTTTATTTTAGATAAAGATGGAACACCCTATTGTTTAGAAGTAAACAGTTCACCTGGCACGGATGGATTTGAAGATGCAACAGGTATCAATGTTGCAAAGACTGTTATAGAATATTATGAAGACCGTGCAAACTGGAGAAGGACTCCAACCCAAATTGGTAAGTTCGAACAGATATACATTGAAGGTGTAGGGAGAATACTTGCAAACTTTGATACAGGTAATAGTGCTAAGTGTTCTTTACATGCAGAGAAGTTTGAAGTCAAAGGTAGGAAAGTTCACTGGGAAGTGAACGGACATAAATTTGTTCATGACCTAGTTAAGATGGTTAAGTTTGAGAGAGGAGCAGTTAATGCTAAGGTCTTTGAGAGACCTATGATACACTTCAGAGTTTCGTTTAATGGTAATGACTATGAGGATGCAGAGTTCATCTTAGACGATAGAACTCATAAGACCACTAAGTGTTTAATGAATCAGAGATTTATGAAGAGAGCAAATGTAATGGTCAACCCAGCAAGGAATTTTGTGGTGACTGATTTTATAGAAACAAAGGAACTTCACGATATCGAGAAAAAATAACTTGACAAAGGTATAAACTTTTCTATATACTATTCATCATGACACAAAAAATATCTATACAGAAACGAATGCAAAATAAAGCGATTCTTGCTTTAGATGTTGTAGAAGCACAAATCGATAGACTTATGGACGAAGGTAAGTCTGATTTTTCTATGTACAAATATTTAAAACAACTAGACTATAGTGGAAAGGTTGTTGCATATATGAAAGGTTTTACAGAAGACACTGTATACGAACTTGAGAACAAAGAAGGTTGCGAACAGTTAGAAGAAGCATATTCCTTCCTCTCCCCTACTACAAAGAAAAGAGTAATCAAAACTTTAAAAGGTATGGAGAAAGATATTGATAAGTTTGTAGAAGAATACAAACCAGTCAGAAAAGTAAGAATTAAAACACCTAAACAGTTAGTGAAGAAACTACCTTACTTAGAAAGGTATAAAGGTTTTGAATCTATAGACCCTGAAGAGATTATACGTGCAAGAACGTTATTTACTTATAACACTTCTTCTAAGAAGTTAACTAAGTTTGATACCTTCGGTGGTTTATCAGTAAAAGGTTCTAGAATTACAGATTATAATGTTTGTGAAGAAAAGACCTTGACAGATGAGAAACTACTTGATAGACTGTATAAAGGTGGTAATATAATTGCGAAGAATTTCATGGATGAGATTCCTCGCTCCAAACTAAAAGAAGGAAACGATTTACTTACCAAAAATACATTATTAATAAAAGTGATTAAATGATACTTATAGATTTTACTCAGACCATAATTGCAGGTCTGATGGCACAAATGAAAATGAACGGTGGTGAGGTCTCAGAAGATATGTTGAGACACATGATTATCAATTCCGTTAGAAATTACCAAAAGAAATATGCAAGAGACTATGGAGAGATAGTTCTTTGCACGGATGCAGCTCATCCATGGAGACGTGATTATTATCCTCTCTACAAAGCAGGTAGAAAGAAAACAAGAGAAGCATCTGATTTAGATTGGACTATGTTATTCAATACTCTACAGAAAGTTAAAGAAGAGATACGTGATAACTTCCCATACAGATATATGTATGTAGAGAATTGTGAAGCAGATGATATCATTGCAGTTCTTACTAAACAATCTAAAGAACCTGTTCTTATTATTAGTGGAGATAAAGACTTTCAACAACTCCATAAATATGATGATGTGACTCAATGGTCACCAAATCTAAACAGAATGGTTGAGTGTGAAGACCCCGACCTATTCTTAAAAGAACATATACTTAAAGGTGATAAGTCAGACGGTATACCAAACATTCTATCTAATGATGATTGTTTTGAATTGGGTATTAGACAAACACCATTGAGAAAACCGATACTAGAAAAGTATCTCAGAATCACTATTGAAAAGGACGATAAATACTATCGTAATTATTTAAGAAACCAAACTCTTATAGACTTGGACTTCATACCACAAGATATCGAAGACCGTATCTTAGAAGAGTTTGATAAAACCAAAGTAGTCAAAGGTAAAGTATTTGACTATCTAGTATCTCATCGTTTAAATGAGTTATTAAATCATGTAGAGGATTTTACATTATGACAGAAAAGAAAAAAGGAAGAGGGAGACCGAAGGGTGCTCCAAACAAACCTAAGATGGAGTTAGTGACTGAGAGAGTTGAACTAACCAATAATGCAGACGTATACGAAATACTATGTCAAGCAAATATCGTTGCAGAAGAATCTGAAGACCTTGCAGTTCAAGGACTCCAAGTATTCAGTCAAAGAAACGGTGCAATCAAACCTGTTTTACAATGGGCATTTGACGACAATATAAAGTCAACACTACCTGAAGGTAAAACACCATACGGTGAGAATGATGCACCTGCATCAGACCTTGCAGAAACAAGTCTTAGATTTGAATTTAAAACGTTTAAATACTTTGTGACTGAACAGATACCTGCAACTAAGAGAGAACATATGTGGATACAAATGTTAGAAGGTATTCCTGCAAAGGAAGCAGAGTTAATAGATTTAGTAAAAGACGGAATCTGGCCGTTCAAAAATATTACAAAAAATATTGTTGAAAAGGCATTTCCCGAAGTTGTTTTTAACTAAATATAGGTAGGAGTTCGAGACTATACATAGAAATTATATGGAAAGGTCAGATGCACTTTCCGATGTTGGAACCTTTCTAGTCGCACACTCCCCCATGGGTTATTTTTTATAGGATAGATATATTATGGCAGATGAAGTTAAATCAGAGTTCGCACAACAAGTAGTCGAACCACCTCAAAAATCAGAGTTTGAAATGGTGCAAGAACGTATTGCAAATTATACTATTTCAGTCACACCAAACAATGCACAAACTATTTCTAGTATATTAGAACTAGGTCTTGCAAAAGGAAACTTTAAACTTTCTGAACTAGACTCTTTAGTTTCTATTAGAGAAGAAGTAAACAAAGGATTGATTGAATATCAAACTCAAGTCCAAGTTGCACAAAGAAGATTACAAGAATTACAGGAAGAAGAAACTGCAAGGATTGTAAAAGAAAGAGAAGATGCACAAAACGAACTCTTCAATAGAATGACTGAAGAGAGACAAAACCGTAAGAAAGCAGAAGAGGAATTAAGACTTGTAAAAGCACAACTCGATGCACTTTCTAATGTTCAAGGTAATGTCACCTCTGCACCAATCACAAGTGGTGGAAATGCACCAAGTGTCACTGGAGAAAAACCCGAACCAAATTTACAACCTAAACCTAAAGTGCCAGGCAAGACTTCTCCTGCATTCGCAGCTGCACGTGCATTGAATCCTGTAAACGAAAAAGAATCTATTTCAGAAGATAAAGAGTTATTAGAAAAGGTTGAAGAAACTAAAAAGTCGTTTAAGGAATGGGAAGAATCTCAAGAAGAAATTGTATTAGATGTTCCTGAAGATGCAAAAGGAACTGAAGACTTTTTTAAAGAAGTTGCAAAGGTAGAAGAAGAGTCAGAAGAATTAATACCTGAAGAAGATTTCGATGAAGAAGAACAAAACTTCCTAGACGAAGAGTTAGAAGATTTACCAGTAGATGATTTAGATTTGTTTGAAGAAGAGTTAAAGGTTGCAGAAGAAGATACAACAACTCAACCTACTTTCCCTATTACAGGTGGTAATGCACCAAATCTAAAAGGACAAGTTCCTGCACCTCAAAAAGTTTCTGCAGTCTATGATTCAGAAGAAGAACTCTTGAAATCAGTTCAAGATAAAATAGATGCAAAGAAACAAGAAGAAGTAGAAGAGTATGACGAGATTGTAATCCCTAGTTCAGACGAACTTGAGAATATGACTAAGAAACAAATTCAATCTGCAGGTAAAGAACTTGGTTTTAAATTATCAACTACTGATACTAAAGATGTCATGATTCAATCATTCTTAGAACAAACACAAGAGTTAATACAAGACCTACAAGATAGTGGTGAATTCGTAAGTGCAAGTGATGAGGGTGATAATGACAAGAATGACGATGTCAGAGACGGTGGATACTTCTAAGGAAGGAACCGTTGACTCTATTGATTTAAATAAACTAAGTCCAATCTACAAAGAATATTTTAAGGACATTCATAGTGATGTCCTTAGACATAACTTTCCCGAAGAGTATTCTATACTTCTCGGTTTTTTCCACGACATAAACAAAATCTTTTTACATAGAGTAGACGATACACTTGTCTTCTCTGCATTCGATATGGATATGGGTGAAAGTATTTGCCTTAAACCCTTTCTCTACAAACATAAAGGTTTCCCTCGTTCAACAGAACTAAGTGAATACGAAGACCAACAGTTCTTTGCAATACCAAAATACTTTTCACCTTTTACTGAGGGTGATAAGGTAGTCTATAAATACGTCAAAGAGGAAGGTGACATTGAACGTCACGTAATTTGTTCACATGAGTAATAGAAACATACCAATCACTGCAGTTGACCAGTACGACTTCTTAGAACACCGTAGAGAACAAGAAAAGAAACACTGGAAAGATAAACAAGGTAATAATCCTCTTGAATCAATTCTTACTGTTGAAGTAAATACCACTGAACTCTGTAATCGAACTTGTGTGTTTTGTCCTCGACACGACCCCAAAGTATTCCCAAATAGAAATCTACACATGACTATTAAAGGTGCAAACACTATTGCAGAAGAGTTAGGTGACAATAATTTTCAAGGTAAAATATCTTTTAGTGGATTTGGTGAGAACTTATTGAATCCACATTTCCCTGAAATCGTAAAAGAGTTTAGATTTAGTTTACCACAAGCAACACTAGAGTGTAATACTAATGGTGATAAGTTAGATGTTGATTATGTGAAAAGATTGTTTAAGAATGGTTTAGATTTATTGTATGTAAATCTATATGATGGTATACATCAGATGGAACACTTCGACACTATGATGTCAGATGCAAGAATAAGAGAAGACCAATACAAATTCAGAATGCATTGGGGTGATTTTGAAAAACATGGATTGATACTAAACAATAGGAGTGGTGTTATCGATTGGGTAGGAATTGAGAATGATAGTGTAGAGAATTTGAAAGGTAAACCATGTCACTACCCTTTCTATAAAATGTTTGTTGACTGGAATGGTGATGTATTATTTTGTTCCAACGATTGGGGACGAGAACATGTTGTAGGTAATCTTATGCAACAAAGTTTACATGACGTATGGTTTAGTAAACCTATGACTAAGATTCGTAAGAGATTAATGAAGGGAGATAGAAGTCACTCTCCTTGTAATAAGTGTAGTGTGGACGGTTCGTTATTTGGAAAACCTTCGTTTGATTTAATTACAGAATACTATGATAAACTTCGTAAAAAATAAAAACAAAATTCGTGTTTTATCTTTAGAAGAAACTAAAGAGATTTACACTAAGTGTAGTTATCGTGGTATGGTAGAAGACTGGGAAACTTTTTTACCGTGGACTTTGAAAGAACGAACTGAATCAGAAACAGATATAAAAATAATTTTTGTGTATCCCAAACATGATATCGATGCAATAGTAAGACAACGTGGAGAAACTATTTTTGTAAAGGAACCTTGGACAAACCTATGGTTGCAAAATATCATAGAAGAGGATAGTGTGTTCTATGACATAGGTGCAAATTGTGGTCAGTATAGTTTATACTCTGCAAAGTTAGGTTGTAAAAATGTTTATGCATTTGAACCAAACGTAAGAAACTTTAGTTATCTTATAGAGAACGTAATAGTAAATGATTTGGAAGATGTAATTATACCCATGAATGTTCCAGTATCAAATGAAGTATCATACAAGTCATGGTTTTCTAATTCACTTGGTGGTATTGGTTTCTCAAGTGAGTTTCATAAAAATGATACAGGAGTAAGAATTGGAACAGTGCAAGAGACACTAGACAATCTAGTGTATACACATAAACTTCCTTCTCCTACCATTTTAAAAATTGACGTAGATGGTACAGATGATTCATTGATAATAGAAGGTGGTTGGAAGTGTATCGAAGAAAGTGTAAAACACATTATGATTGAAGTTGTAAATGACAATCCTAATTATGAGAATACAAAACAAAAGTTATTTGATTTAGGTTTTAGAATTAACCAAGAACTTACAGACTCTGTTCATGCATATAGAGAAGAGAGTGGTAGAGATAGATGGTTAGAATATTTTTTTGAGAGGTAATGAGAGTATTAATAATGGGTCTGCCTGGTTCAGGTAAAACTACAATCGGTAGAGAACTTGCATATCATTTTTGTGTACCATTATATAATGCAGATACGTTAAGAGATAAACACAACGACTGGGACTTTACAGAAGAAGGGAGAATGAGACAAGCCTATAGAATGTCCTTTTGTGAGTTTGGTATCATGGACTTTATTTGTCCTCTAAAGAAAATGAGAAAGATAGTCGATGCAGATTATGTAGTTTGGTTGGATACTATAAAGGAAGGTAGATTTGAAGACACTAATAAAGTGTTTGAAGAACCAACTAAATACAATATACGAGTCACTGAACATTTATGTTTAGAGACACTAAGGAAAACAATAGAAAAATACAAAAGAGGAATACACGGTTTAGAAGAATATTTAAATGATGCCACAAGATTACATTCCTTACTTATTACATAAGTTAGGAGTAAAAGAAGATTCCCTACTGGAGGGAATTATAATCATAATCATATTTCTTTTAATGTGTGCAACAGGAGTTTATATAGCATATGAGATTGGCGATTACAGGGAGTAGTGGACTTGCAAAAACAATTAAAGATGTGTTCGAAGCAACACCACATGCAGGTAAAACATTTGAAGTCACACCGATTCGTTGTGAAGACATAACGTCTAACGGTGTAAACTGTTGGATATTCAACGGACATAGTCCGTGTGATGTATTACTAAACTTTGCACACCAAGACCAAGCAGAGATTCTATCCATTGCACATGAGGCGTGGTTGAACGAAGGAAGTAAAATGATTATTAACTTCTCTAGTCGTGCAAGTCAACCAAACATATCTAAAGGATACAAGTATGCAAGTGAGAAGGCACAACTAAATCACCTCTCAAACAATCTTACTTACAACTCCAAAAAGAAATACAAGATGACTACAATCAATTTAGGATTGATTGAACATGGAGACCTTCCAAGTCTAAAGAACAATGACATTGCACACTTAGTGTATAAGTTGGTCACTGCATATCCTTCTATTGAGTTTCCTGAGATTACTATGCAACATAGAGCAAACTATATGGAAGTCCAAGACGATAAAGAGACACTTAAAGATTTAGAGAGATACGTTAGATATCCAAACCAAGAGGTATAAATAATACTATGAGTATAGAATATAACGATTTCGGTTTTACAGCTATGGATGCAGATGAACTTGCATCTGTTGATACTAAGATAGTTGAGAAAACCACAACTGCTACTGAAGTAATCAAAAACTTAGATAACTTCATTAGACCTTTGTTAGAGAATCTTGCAAAAGACTCAGACAAAGATTACATCTACTGGCCTAATCGAGTTGACATTATCAACAAGAAAATTACAGAGTTAGATGAAATACAAAAAACTTTATAAGTTTTAATTATGGACAATGCGAACAATATTATAGATTATCATAGGCAACTTGCAAATATAGAAAATTTGAAAGATGCAAAAAAAGTGTGGAGAAAAATTCTAAAGATAGATACTAAACTTTTTCCCGATTACACACTATTCAAATCAGACGATAAAGATTTAGAGAATCTTGTTGTCAATACACTTCCTTCCCGTCTCAGAAAAAACTATATCCATTATGGTATAAAGACTCCTAACGATATCAAGTGGAGACATATATTCAAACTAGTACAGTATTATTTGGATGCACCTAAATGGTTGCAGATAAATTTTTGTAAGGATTCTACTAGACAAGGATTAGACGAAAACATACAAAGAGATATTCTAAATGATACCTTTGGTAAAAGTGTATTCAAGAAGTGTTCACCCATCACTTATGTTTATGGAAGTAGACTGATTGATAAAGAGACATACAAGAAATGTCTTAAGGGTAGAGTAGTTGATATCTATGGTGACACTATACCAAAAGTAAAGTTTAAGAGAAAGGATATTGACACTATGGGAACTTACAAAGGTAAAAACTTTTGGGTGTTTCAAAAGTATTGTAAACATGGTGGTGGTCATGGTGACAATGTAAAGATAGAAGCAACACACTTTGTAAATGATGCAGATGATTATTGCGACAAGAACAAAGACAATAATTATTTCATTGCACAATTAGATGGTGCAAGTTTAGAGTCTGCTGATTTTAATATCAGAAATCCAAATAGAATCTTTGTGGGAACTACACAAGAGATTATCAAACAAATAAAAAAAATTTAAAAACCCCTTTACAATCCCCTTCACTTTTTACTATACTAACAGAGTAATAAAACATGCCCTGTTCGTCTAGTGGTTAGGACACATGGTTTTCATCCATGCAACAGGAGTTCGATTCTCCTACAGGGTACCAATTTAAGGATAGATAATGAATGCGACTGAAAAGGCATATGTAGAACTAGGAAGAAAACTTATCACACTATGTGAGAACAATGAGATATTTAATGGTCAAGACGAAGAGTCTCTCACACTATGGAATGCAGCTGTGACTGCAGGTAATAAGATGATAACCTTCGGAACTACATGGACTAAGTTTAAATCAACAGAAGATTTTAATGAGATAGAAAAGACTGCAGTTCTTAGATATCTCGATGGTAAAGTTTAGGGTCGCAAGACTCGGGGACGGGTGAGGGTCAAGTATCACAAAATCCACAAGTATTACACGATTGATGTGTGAGACCCAACCCCCCTTTTTATAGGAGAGAAAGATGGAAACATTATTTTTTACATTCTTGGGATTATTAATGGTCTCAATGGTATATGTAGGAACACATATGAACACCCCAATGTTTTGGGAAGAAGACGGTTTAATTGATAAAATAAAAGATAAATTAGGTCTCTAAAAACTTGACAATGGGTGTCACTTTTTTGTATACTAATAGTATAGAAAATTAAGGAGACATTATGAAATTATCAGAACTAGTAAATGAAGTAAACCAAGAACAAGACTTAATGTTATTGGTTGGAAAACTATGTGATGACTTAACAAATGCGATGCATGAAAGATGGGAACACACTCGTGGTAGAACAACCCATGGTTATTCTGAAGGAAGAAAATATATACGTATCTATTCTATAGAGGATGGAAGACCTTCTTCTGCATGGGGTTTCATTAACAAAAAAGAATTCAAAAAAGGACTTGCAGGAATCACTTTCAAAAGTGGTGACGTTCTCAAGTGTGCAGGTTGGAATACTCCTGCCTTGAATGCACCAAGAGGAAACCTTTTCAAAGGGTATGATATCAATCCTAATTCGATGAGAATTTACGGCCCTGATTACTTGAGGTAAACACTTGACAATGCTATGCACTTTTTTGTATACTATAAACATGATGAGAAATAAGGAGACAATATGAGTTTACAGACAATCAAAGACGGAAATGCCAGATGGTATATTATTCAAACCCAAAACCTTGAGGAGTATGGAACTAACTTCCATAAGTTCAAAGGTGGGTCAGAGTATTGTGTGTACTTTGAAGTCACTCAAGAACCTTGGGACGATGAATATATGTATGAGGTTCCCTCTCTTACAGAAGCGTCAGTCGCTGCTCTTGTCATGAAACATGTCAATAGATATAATGGACTTAGAGGTTCGTTTGATTACATTACAGATATCAAGGTGGTAGACTCACCTTTTGATACACCCGACCATCCAACATGGAGAGGTACAGAAGAAGACCTTGTCTCTGAGATAAACAATCTAGAGGAGGTTGCATAATGGTTTCAATTCTTAGGTCAGAGTTTGGATACACACTTGGTCATACCGTGTTATCCAATCTACAATGTGTTCATGAGATTGCAGAGAAGTGGGTAATATCCACTCCAAATAGTACTATGACTTTTAGTAAGGATTGGTACTCACACGAAAAAATAGATGAGATTTATAATAATTTAATAGGAGACTTTTTAGTATGATAATAAAAGATTACGAAGTGTGTTCTCCCGATATGTGTTCGGGTGGAACTAGTTTACAGGGTTATAAGACTACTACTTACAGTAGACTTAGAGAAGTCTTAGGCCCACCAACCTTTTCTAGTGGTGACCCTTATGAGAAGGTTCAGACTGAATGGGTCATAGATGCGAAGTGGTATGATGCAAATACCGTTGAGGAAATCGATAGAGACGATTGGGAATATGAGACCGTCACTATCTATAATTGGAAAACCAGTGGAACTCCATTAGAAGAGTATGACTGGCACGTAGGTGGTAAATCCATCTATGCAACTGATGTGGTTGATATGATTCTTGATAACTATAATCAAAATGGTATCAATCATAATGGAGAAAGATATGATGAAGCAGTTTAGTTTACTTACCCTACTCTTGTTAGTAGGTTGTGGTGGAGGTGGAAGTGCTGGTGGGTTAACACTTACACCAGTTGACAATAGTTCAAGTCCACCAGTGTCTACAAGTGTAAATAATTTTAATATACATGAACATGTAAATAAGATTACCGTGATTGACGGTTATGTTGAAGGTGCAAACGTTTATGTTGATTTGAATTTTAACGGTGTCCAAGACGAAAATGAACAAAGTGCATTTTGGACTGGGGTCACTGAACCTTTTCAACAGTGTATTGAGGCAGATGAAAATGGTTGCACTCAAGAGATTACTGTAGACCCACCCGACAATTACTATTGGTTTCTTGATAAAAAAACAGTAGAAGATTATAACTACTACAAAAGTCTAGGACATTATGGAGACAATCCTCCTGCACCATGGTGGGAGACTTATAATGTCACTCCATGGAATGAGGGTATTGATGGAAGTTGTTATTATGGTAAAAAACTCATAAGAGCAGAAGTTCCAATAGGTGCATACGATTCAGAGAGAGGTTATGTAGAAACTGCATATGAAATGGCATATATTCCATTTTATGAATACGGTGGGTGGAGACCCGATGTTGATTTTAACATTACACCTTTTTTGAGTTTGTTAGAATACTTTATAGAAGAACTCAATGTTCAACCATTTCCATTCAATGAGAGTTGTGATGCATATGCAAATGATTTGATGTCAGAACTTCTTCTAAAGATGGATGGTGTCATGAATCAATTATCAAATGCATATGGAATTGACCCAATCTATTTTTATGATGACTTTATATTAAACGGTGATACTGATAAACAAACAATTGCAGAAAATATAGTTGATATATTATCTACTGCAGAGACACTCAAGTCTCTCATACAGGATAATGTAAACTCACCTCTTAAACAATACATGGGTAAGGGTATGATTGATACCGTGTTATCTAATCCAAACTTTACTAGTTTAGAAACTGATATCTTCTATGAAGAAGATGGTAGTATCACAATCGATAACTTTCAACAAATCTTAAGATTCTATTTTCACAATATCACTATTGATGGTGAAGGTAATCTTTTAGATAGAAACAACCAACCCATGTCTATGGATTTAATTAACGTAGTTGAAAGTGCAGATTTCTATGAGGAATCACTTAACCTGTTTGCAGAAAACTACATTGACGATGACATAGACATTACACTTAAGGATTCTATAATACAAGACTATGATGTAGATGGTAATTTAAGAACTGTTGAAGAGGAGATTATATTGTTCTCTGATAGAGAAACTAATTCTCAATTCGATAGACAAGTATCTCTTAACGAAACAAGTAAACAAATTAGAATAAGAGATTGGTATACCGACCAACCTACTCTCAATACTGTTTTGATTATTAAGAATGCATCTAACAATCTTTTAAATTATGATATAGAAAACATTGTAATGAATGGAGACTTGACTCAAGTGATGGATTTGTATTCTGAGTTGAGTGCAATTCCTAAAGGAATAGATAATGTAAATACATTACAGAGTTATATTTACGGTGGTGATGAACTTCAGATAGAAAAGGTTGACACTACTTACACTTACGTATACAGTTTTACTACTGTTGGTGAATATTGTTTAACACTTGACAATGCTACGAGAAATACCGTATCATATACAAGTGGGAATAATTCCCTTAACGAATGTTTAACTTTAATAGGAGACTAAATGAATACTTACGAATTACTTGCAAAACAATCAATAGTAAACGGTGAACAAACACTCACTGAAGACCAAGTAAGGTCTATGATGGGTGCTCCAACTCGTGAAGAGGAAGAGTATTGTATTTGTGGGGACAAGATGGAAGATTGTCCCGATGGATATGTTCATATGACATCAGGAGTATAATATGAAATATTATCACGAAGAAAAATCATTATATAAATCATTTCTTGCAGGAATGTTTTTTGGTGGTTTCTTAATGTTTATTTTACTTTTACCAAGTAAAGTTCATGCATTCGATGAGAACAATGATATCTATTGTCTTGCACAAAACATTTATTTTGAAGCTGGTAATCAACCCCTTGCAGGTAAGATTGCAGTATCACAAGTTGTTCTCAATAGAGTAGAACACTATGCATATCCCGATACCATATGTGGTGTAGTGTATGATGCAAAGTGGAAAGAAAACTGGAAAGGTAATATGGTTCCTATAAGGAATCAATGTCAGTTCAGTTGGTTCTGCGATGGTAAGTCAGACGAACCAGTGGATAGTGCAACGTGGTTATCCTCTATGCACATTGCAAGGGATGTGGTGCAATCTAAGTATGGAGATATTACTGAAGGTGCGACTCACTATCATGCAACATGGGTATATCCATATTGGGCAGACTCATTGAATGAGACTGTAGTTATTAACGAACATATATTTTACAAATGAATTTATTTTACTTACACGAAGAACCTAAAGTATCTGCAACACTACATTGTGACAAACATGTAGTAAAGATGATTATTGAATATGCACAAATGTTGTCTACTGCACATAGAATTTTGGATGGTAAACAATACACTGATGCATCTAGTGGTCGTAGAATCCAAAGGTGGAGACTAGACAATTCTAATATGGATGGTGTTCTATACAAAGCATCACATATCAATCACCCATCTACACGTTGGGTCAGAGAGAATGCAATTCAGTATCAGTATGCATACGATATGTTTACTAATCTATGTGACGAATACACTTATCGATATGGTAAGGTTCATATGACTGATACTAAACTCAGAGATTTACTTGACCAATTACCTAAGAACATTACACTAGGTGAATGGTCAGAACCACCTCAGTGTATGCCTGACGATGTCAAAGTTAAAAATGACTCTCTTTCTGCATACCATAAATACTATGCAGTCTACAAAAAAGACTTTGCAAAATGGACTGATAGACCAGTCCCACAATTTATGAACACATAATGCCTGCATACGATTTTTTAAATACCGAAACAAACGAAGTTGAAGAACATATAATGTCTTACACTAAGTTAGATGAATTCAAAGAAAATAATCCACACTTAAAACAACAGATATTAAGTTCACCAGTGACCGTTCACGGACATGGTGACCGAGTAAAAGTTGACGGTGGATTCAATGACGTTCTACAAAAAATTGGTTCTAATCATGTCGATTCACCTATGGGTGAAAGGTATCATAGAAAATCTAGTAAAGAAGTCAAGACTAGAGAAACAATCAAAAAACATGTTGACTTACAGGGTATCAAGTAGTATACTGTAATCTATATTATGGAAAATCAATTATCATTATATGACTTAGAAAGTCTACAGGAGTCAATGACTCGTGTGCAGGAGAACGGTAAACGTTTCTATCAGACTCCCGAAGGTCAGAGATATCCAAGTGTCACTACAGTCACTGGACTACTTACAAGAGACCACATTAAGTTGTGGAGAGAACGAGTAGGTGAAGAGACTGCAAACAAAATATCAACCCAAGCAGCAAAAAGAGGAACTAAAATGCATTCTCTTTTTGAACAATATCTAAGACAAGAAGAAGAACTAGTGTTTGAAAATGTATTAGATAAATCTATGTTCAATGCAGTTCAACCTATACTAGATGAGATAACACCTTTTGCATTAGAAGCAGGTATGTATAGTGACTCACTACAAATGGCAGGACAAGTGGATTGTGTTGGTATACTAGATGGTAGACTTTGCATAATAGATTTTAAAACAAGTTCAAAATATAAAGAAGAATACATGGCAGACCCATGGTTCCATCAGATGACTGCATATGCAATCATGGTTGAGGAACTTACTGGAGAAGTTGTTGAGGATATTGTTGCAATTGTAGCAGTTGACGGTGGTGGGGTTCAAATCTTTGATGCAGACCCTTTAGATTATGTAGACAAACTATACGATTTAAGAAATCGATATAGAAATTTACACGGAGTATAATATGGAAATAGAAGTAGGAAAAGAGTATACGATATATCCTAAATTTAAAAAGTCGTATACTGAACGTGAAGTGTTTAAAGATAACGATAGTGAAGATAGAGTTGTCATTGAATCACTTTGGAGAAGTGGTGCATATATCATAAAGATTACTAATGAAGAAGAAAAAGAATTGTTAGAAGGATATATGTCAGAAGATTCACAACAGGATTTTATGGAACCTTGTGAGTTTGAAGAGAATGAATTTGTGGAGTCTTTTGATGAGTGTGGACGTGATGT
>Ga0233450_10002048_pt1 | contig 20219 bp, 19 predicted proteins | sample 011ome_30_FD_189956 | JGI IMG/M metagenome (GOLD analysis project Ga0233450, IMG submission 189956) | Coastal salt marsh microbial communities from the Groves Creek Marsh, Skidaway Island, Georgia - 011501CT (spades assembly) | ecosystem: Environmental > Aquatic > Marine > Intertidal zone >... | reverse complement strand
CCTGGAAAAAGAATGTTATCAAGTATGACACCCACTTTTCTAGAATCAGATAGCGGTTATGTTATTTTAGGAACGCCAGGTGGCTCAAGAATTATAAGCATGATCTTACTCGCAACTTTAGATTGGATAGATGGAGGTAATGCAAATTCAATGGTATCACTGCCAAGATTCCATCATCAATACCATCCTGATTATGTGCTTTATGAAGAGGAAGCGTTATTAGACACTGAAATAGTTGAATTAGAAAGTATGGGGCACACATTAAAAAAATCGACAAGGCAGTTTGGAAATATGCAAATAATCCTCATGGACAAAAAAAATCATGCAGTTGAAATTGCCTCTGACCCAAGAGGAAAAGAAAAAAGTCTTGGAGAAGTCTATTGAGTTAAAAATTAATTAACCTACATTTATAGAAGTGGTTAAACATCAATTTATTGATTGCGAGGGTTCATTTTTAGTATTAACATAGGAATGTTGAAATTAGTTATTTGGAGAAATTTATGACACAAGAGAAATGTAGTTGTAAAAGCAAAGAACAAAAATGCTGCAAAGAAAAGACTTGTGCTTGTTGTAAAGATAAGTGTTGTTGTAACTAAATAATTAAATAACACTTTTGTATTTTGGAGGTGGCCTTCCGCCACCTCTTTATATTTGCTCACTTTATATGTGAACTTTCTAATGTTTGTCTTATCTATAAAATTATTAAGATATTTTCTATTTAAGCTATAGTATTAATATGGATAAAGTAGACGTATTAGTGGTTGGCGCAGGTATAGCTGGTATAACAACAGCTTATTATTTGCAGAAAAACTTTCCTGATTTAACATATAAGATATTAGACTCTCGGTCAGATGTAGGCGGAACTTGGGATCAAATGAAATTTCCTGGTGTACGTGCTGATAATGATATGTATACCTACGGCTTCACTTTTAATCCATGGAAAGGGCCGATTATTGGAAAAGGTCATGAAATACAAAAATATATTGATGACACAGCAAAAAAATTTAACATAAAAAAACATATCATTTTTAATACACAAGTGGAGTCATCCTCTTGGAAACATAATCACTGGACAACTAAAACTAATCACAAAAGCTTCTCAAGCCAATTTATCATTTTTTGTACAGGCTCAAGGGATAGAAATAATCCTCATTTACCAAAATTTGAAAATGAAAATAGCTATCAAGGTAAAATCGTTCATACACAAGCCTGGGGCGATACTCAATACAAAAATAAGAATGTAACTATCGTTGGCAGCGGATGTACGGCTATCACAATGGCGCCCTCAATAATAAAAGATGCAAAGAAAGTGACGCTTGTACAAAGAAGTCCAGCATGGATTATAGATATTGATAGTCAAGAAAGATCTAATAGAGCCTATAAAACCTTTCAGGTTTTAAAAGACTACATATCAAGTCGATTTTTTAAGAAGTCGCTTCGAAAGAAAATGATTAAATGTGACCCCTATTATAACGAAATCACTACACCGTCTTATGATTTTTGGGATCAAAGGCCTGCCTCAAGCTTAGATCAGGACTATTTTAGAGCTGTAGAATCTGAAAAAGTGAGTGTTGTTCGTGAGGGTGTGAGTAATTGGGAGAAAAAAGGTATAAAACTTAAAAGTGGACAAATAATAAATAGCGATATTGTTGTGATGGCAACTGGGGGTAATGCACAGTTACTAGGGGGTGTTGATATTTTCGTTAATGATCAAAAAATAAATATTAACAATACAAGCTGGTATAGAGGAATGATGTTTAGTGGATTACCAAATTTATTTGCGCACGCTGGCTATATTAATTTTAGTTGGACAGCTAGGTGTGAGATTGTAAGCCAGCGAATTTGCAAAACAATTAATTACATGAATAAAAATAATCTAATCAGTTGTTCGCCTAGGTATGTTGGTGAAAAAACAACGCCCTCTATCCAGGCTAATTATATTCTCAGGGCTATGGATAAATTTCCCAATAGGACATATAAGTTTTATCAAAACTATGTCTTAGAGTGGATAATATTCAAGTTAGCAAGAGTAAATGATAAAGCACTTGATTTTGAGTAGCCTCTTTAAAGGAATCATCAAAATCTATAGTATTAAAAACCTTTGGACTTAAAAAAGAAATAAAAAAGCAACCCTAAAAATACAATTGGAATCATTAACATGAATGATTCTTTTGGTGTGCTTAAAATGTTTTTTATTGATTGTCTATAATAAAAAGCTAACATTAAAGCAGCTAAAATAATACCTATTATCTGTAAGCCTGAATAATCCATAGGACACTTATTAAGTTATTTTAAGACTTATCCATTCATCGAGACTGTTTTTTTTCAATCAAATTCAAATGCTCATTACTGTCAGAGATAATCTGGAAGGCTGCTAGTTCAAACTTTGGTAGCACTGCAAATAAATGATCAAATATATCACTTTGTATATTTTCATAATTAACCCAGTTAGTATCGTTGGTGAACACATAAACCTCAATAGGGATTCCACTCTGAGTAGATTGCAGCTGTCGTATTAAAAAAGTTAAGTCATCTCTAATAAATTCATTTTCTTTTAAATAGTTATATACGTATTTTCTAAATAAACCTATATTTGTTAGTGCCCTTTTGTCTAAACCTTCTAGATTATTTTTTTGACTTTTATTAACCGATTCAATTTCTTTCCTTTTTTCATTGATATACGACTTCAGATGAAAAATTTTAGCTAACTTATCTAACAGCTCATCATCACAAAACTTTATGGTTTTTATATCGATATTAATTGAACGCTTAATTCTTCTTCCCTTAGTGTCTGTCATTCCTCGCCAGTTTTGGACACCATGAGAAATTAAGGACGAAGTAGGTATGGTAGTCACAGTCTTATCAAAGTTTCTTATTTTTACCGTATTTAATGAAACGTCTTCGACGTCACCATCCACTTGTAAATCTTTGATTGTGATCCAGTCACCAATCCTTACCATGTCATAACTTGCTACCTGAACACTAGCCACGAATCCCATGATGGTATCTTTAAAAACAAGAACGATAATTGCTGAAGCTGCCCCTAGGCCAGTTAAAAAAGCCATGGGTGACTTATCGAGCATCATAGAGACTATTAAAACAACAGCCGTTGAGATAATGATAATTTTTACAAGCTGAACGTAACCCTTAATTGAGGGTTGATGCGCTTTCTTTCTCTTTTCGTAATAACTGTGAAAGAGGTTTAATAAAGCTAAAAAGAACCAAATAATTGCTAATGTTGCATAAATAATAGCGCCCTCCTCGAGCCATTGAACACCTTCATTGAGCCAGGAGATACTCGCATCATCTGTGGTTATAAAATCAGCAAGAGAATATACAAAAATAGCAGCAACCAAATGTGCAACATTTTCAAATGGTTTGTACTCTAGAACAGTTTCAGTAAATTGATTTTTTTTAAAAAGAATAGTATTTCTAAGATGCTTGATAATAATATTTTTAGTTACAAAATGTGCAATGAAAGCCAAACTAAAAATAATTAGAATAATTTCAAGTACTGCGATAGCTGCAGTTAACTCAAAATTCAATCCAAAGAAATCATTTAACCTAATAAAATCATCTAACATTACAAATGTCCTAAATCATTACCAATCAAATTATACCTAATTTATTTGAAAGATTTTTAAATAACAAATCAATGATGGTTGATTTGCATTATAATATTTATAGAATATGTGAGAAGTTTCCACAATAATTTTTAAAATCCCTGATGATTAAAAAACTAATTAAGTTAACTGAAAATCAACTCCTGCCTGACTTTATTATTAGGTTCGGCATAAGGCAACTTTTAAAAAAAAGATTACAAACCCTAATTGGAAGTGATTCTGAAATAAATCATCAGAAAAAAATGAAGTTTATTGAAGCAATGGATAACGCTCCTATTGCGCTTGTTCCAGAGCTAGCCAACGAACAGCATTATGAGGTGCCATCAAAATTCTATGATTATTGTTTAGGGAAGCAAAAAAAATACAGCTCATGTTACTGGGATCACAAAACTAAAAATTTAAACCATTCAGAAACTAAAGCAATTCAATTAACCGCTCAACATGCGTGTCTTGAGAATGGTCAATCAGTCCTTGAGCTGGGTTGTGGGTGGGGATCATTGACACTTTGGATGGCTAAAAATTTTCCGAAAAGTAAAATTACAGCAGTTTCAAACTCTAAGTCTCAGAAATCATATATCTTAAATGAAGCAAAAAAAAGACAGCTAAAGAATATAAAAGTCATTACAAAAGATATGAATCAATTTGTCACCAAAGAAAGATTTGATAGAGTTGTTTCTGTCGAAATGATTGAGCATATGAGGAATCATAAAAAACTTTTTAGAAATATCTCAAGATGGCTTAAACCCAAAGGAATGTTTTTTTTGCATATCTTTGTACATAAATCTCAGCCTTACCTATTTGAAGTTGAGGGGGATGATGACTGGATGAGCCAGTATTTTTTCTCGGGCGGAATGATGCCCTCAAAAGATCTTCCGCTTTACTTTCAAGATCAATTAAAACTTATTAATCAATGGGATTGGTCCGGCCTTCATTATGAAAAAACTGCAAACGCATGGTTAGAAAATCTTGATAAGAATAAATTTAAGGTAATGCCTATTTTAAATGATACATATGGAAAAAATAGTGAAATTTGGTTTCAAAGGTGGAGAATATTTTTTATGGCATGTGCAGAGTTATGGGGTTTTAAGAATGGTGATGAATGGCGCGTAGGTCATTACTTATTCCAAAAATGATATTTAAAATAACTAATTTTATTCTTTTTCAAGCGGCATGGTTTATCTGTGTTTTAGGTGCTGCATATGATCTTACCTACCCTGCACTGGGGATTTCTATGTTAATTTTAATTGTACATTTTGCGCTAATAAAAAATAGATTATTAGAATTAAAGCTTATTATGATTGCAGGTTTTTTTGGGCTTGTTTTTGATGGTGCCCTCCTGAATTTTGATTTAATTATTTATAACGATCCAGGGGTCCCCTACCCAATCACACCGATTTGGATTGTCATGTTATGGATGATTTTTGCAATGACTCTAAATCATAGCCTAGCTTGGCTCAGTAAGAAAATTTATCTATCTTTCATATTTGGTGCTTTAGGTGGTCCATTAGCTTATATTGCTGGGGAGGAATTAGGTGCCATTACTCTCCTTGGAATGAATGCAATAGTCACATTAAGTGTTGGATGGGCTATTATCACGCCGATATTATTAATTATTGCTAATAAATTAAATAAAAATGCTTGATGCCTATCTTTCAATTTTGATTTATTTTCTTATTTTTGGCCTGCTTGGATGGGGATTGAGTTTACTCTTAAAAAATGTCACTCATGTGGATAGTATGTGGGCTTTATTTCCGCTCCTAGGGTCACTTATATGTATTCAAGAATTCCCCCTTAACTTAATTCAAATAATTTTTTCTTTATTAATCCTTTTATGGTCTTTGCGGTTATTTATTTATTTAACGAAAAGGAATTGGGGCAAACATGAAGACAAAAGATACCAAGTAATTAGAAAAAATAATGAGCCATATTTTAAGTATAAAAGTCTTTATATTATTTTTTGGCTGCAGGCATTTATGGCCTCAGTGCTAATGATCTCAATTATTCCTATCTATTCTGAAAACTTATCACTAAACCCTGTGAGTGCAATTGGGATTTTTATTGCATTTACAGGACTCGTTTACGAGACAATAGCTGATTGCCAGCTTTCAAATTTTCTTAAAAATAAAAAAGGCCAAGTGATGAATCAAGGTTTATGGCGTTTCTCGAGGCACCCAAATTACTTTGGTGAATTCCTTGTATGGTGGGGTATCTATCTAATTTCATTTAATGGATTATTTTCCATCACAATTATGTCACCAATACTAATGAGTCTGCTATTATTTAAAGTATCTGGGGCGGAACTATTGGAAAGTACAATCGTCGATAGAAGGTCAGGTTATGATAATTACATTAAAACCACTTCTATGTTTTTCCCTTGGTTTAAAAAAAAGTAGCCTCATAAACACTAATTAACATTAACTATATTATTTAAATGTCTGTAATAAAACAATTTTTTTTAATTATATTTTTAAGTGGTTGTGCAATGAAAACAACTCAGATTAAAACAGTCGATGAGGTGGATATCAACAGATTTATGGGTGACTGGTATGTCATTGCTCATATCCCCTCATACGTCGAAAGGAATGCATTTAATGCAGTTGAATCTTATAAGTTGAATGATGATGGCTCAATCGCAACTACATTTACCTTTAATGAAGGGTCTGTAAATGGGCCTGTTAAAACATACCATCCAAAAGGCTTTATAGTTCCTAATACAAACAATGCTATATGGGGAATGCAGTTTATTTGGCCCATAAAAGCACAATATAAAATTGCGTATCTTGATAAAGATTATCAAACTACAATAGTAGCAAGGGATAAACTTGATTATGTTTGGTTGATGTCTCGTTCAAAAACTATGCCCTACGACCAAATGATAAAATTTAGAGAAATGATTCGCGAAATGGGCTATAGCTTAGAAAACTACAGAGAAATTGAACAAGAATGAAGCTGGTTAAATACTTTTTGGGTTTGTTTGACAACAAAATTGTCGAAAATAAATATCAAAAAAAAGTTTTTGGTGAGTATGAAATAGACTGGTTTAGAGTAATCCCCTTCATAATTATTCATTTAGCTATTCTTACAGTTTTTTTCGTTGGTTTCAGTTATGTTGCACTTATAGTATTTCTCGCGATGTATGGGCTCAGAATGTTTGCGATCACCGGCTTTTACCATCGTTATTTTTCTCATAAAGCATTTAAGACAAGCAGATTTATTCAATTTATTTTTGCTGTTATTGGTGCTTCAGCAGTGCAGCGTGGACCAATCTGGTGGGCTGCACATCACAGAGGTCATCATGTTCATTCAGATACGGAGCATGATAAACACTCACCAAAGTCACACGGATTCTTTTGGAGCCATATGGGCTGGTTTTTATCCAAGGCAAACTTCATGACGCATCAAAGATTTGTAAAGGAATTGATTAGATACCCTGAATTACGCATCATTGATAGGTTCGATATTTTAATCCCAATTCTCACTTGTATTGGTTTGTTTATGTTTGGTCAATACCTATCAATTAACTATCCTCAGTTAGCAACCAATGGTTGGCAAATTGTTGTATGGGGCTTTGTTATTTCAACGGTTTTGCTCTATCACACTACTTTCTTGGTTAATTCAGTTGCTCACATGTGGGGCAAAAGAAGATATAGGACCAAGGATTCAAGCAAAAATAATATGTTCATTGCACTGATAACATTTGGTGAGGGTTGGCACAACAATCATCATCACTTCCCTGGTTCGGCTAATCAAGGATTTTACTGGTGGGAAATTGATTTGACATATTACATATTAAAGACGATGTCTTTTTTAGGCTTGATTTGGGACATCAGAAAAGTTTCTCCAGCAATCCGAGAATCTAATAAAATCAGTTTAAAAAAAGCTCAGTAGAAATGAAGCTTGCTGTCATTGGCTCAGGGATCTCAGGGAATACCCTCGCCTACCTCTTAAATCAAAAATATGATGTGACCCTTTATGAAAAAAATAAACGCATAGGAGGGCATTCACACACCCACCATGTCATCTTAAATAATAAAAAGGAAAGCGTTGATACTGGATTTATTGTATTCAATAAAAAGACCTATCCACTATTTACATCTTTACTCGATAATCTGGGCGTTAAATATGAAAATAGCGATATGAGTTTTAGTGTTTTTTCGGAAAAAAATAATTTTGAATATAATGGTACCTCAATAAACAGTTTGTTCTCCCAAAGAAAAAACCTTGTAAATTTAAGGTTTTTAAAAATGATTTTTGAAATACTAAGATTTAATAAACAGGCTATTAAATTGCAATCAAAGACTATAACTCTTAGTCAATATCTAAAAAAAAATAATTATTCAGATTTCTTTTGTAACAATTATATTCTCCCAATGGGTGCAGCTATATGGTCATCTGACATTAAAACGATCCTAAATTTCCCGGCACATTTTTTTATTTCTTTCTTTAAAAATCATGGCATGCTTTCTATAAACAACCGACCCCAGTGGTTAACAATAAGGGGTGGGTCAGAGCAATACGTTAAAAAACTTACAAGTAGTTTTAAAAATAAAATAAGATTGAATAGTAAAATCAAAAAAATACATAGATATAAAAATCATATTACTATTGAAGATAATCGCTCAAAAGACAAATATGATTATATATTCTTTGCATGTCATAGCGATGAAGCTCTTGATATGTTAAGTAAGCCTACAGCTAATGAAATCAGTATATTGAAGGCTTTACCATACCAAGAAAACGAGGTCATACTTCACACTGATACCAGTATCATGCCAAAAAAGAAGTTATCATGGGCCGCTTGGAACTATAATATAGATAGTAGTGATAGTGAACCTATCACACTTACCTACAACATGAATATCCTTCAAAATATTAAAAGTAAAAAAGATTTATTGGTAACCTTGAATCCTAAAAAACCAATACAAAAAGAAAATATAATAAAAAATCTAAAATATTCACATCCAAAATTTTCTATAAAGGGTATATCTGCGCAAAGAATGAAAAATAAAATTTCAGGAAAAAATAGATCTTTTTTTGCTGGAGCGTATTGGGGGAAAGGTTTTCATGAAGATGGCGTCAAAAGTGCTTATGATGCAGTTAATAGCTTTGAGAAAATCATAAAATAAAAATATGCATTCAATCTACAAAGGCACAATCTCCCATTCAAGAATAAAAGATGCTCAACATTCTTTTACTTACAAATCTTCAATGCTATTCCTAGATATCGATCAAATACAATCTGCATTCAGTAAAAACATATTTTGGGGTTATGAGCGATTTAATTTGGCTTCATTTCATAGAAAAGATTTTTTTGGAGACCCAACAAAGCCACTAAAAAATGAAATTATTAAACTTGTTATGAAAAAAATTAATTGTCGCATTGATGGAAAAATATTCCTTCTCACGACTTTAAGGTTTCTAGGCTACTGTTTTAATCCGGTTAGCTTTTACTATTGTTACAATAAAAAAAATCAATTGGTTGCCATCGTTTCTCATATAACAAATACCCCATGGGATGAAAAACATGCATACGTTCATGACTGTAAAAAATTTAAGGGGGGCACAAAAACTTTTATTTTTAAAAAAGATTTTCATGTGTCCCCATTCCTACCAATGAATTTGGAATATAACTGGAAATTTACTGAGCCTAAAAATTTCTTATTTGTATCTATGGAGTGCTTTGAAAAAGAAAAAAAATATTTTAATGCAACGCTAAGGTTAACTAAACATGCATGGAGCCCTTATGCTCTAAATAAACTCCTCTTTCTTTCTTTTCCTATGAGTATTAAGGCAATAATTAGCATATATATGAATGCGCTCATACTATACTTAAAGAAAGTAAAATTTTATCCACATCCATAGTATGAATCATTTATATAAAAAGTTAGTACATAAACAGTTAAGTCAAATTAATAACGCTTCTATTGTTATTGAAGATGGTGATGAAATGAAAAGATTTGGTAATTCAAAATCCCTCACTGCAAGAATTAAGGTTATAAGTCCATCGTTTTACAAAAATATTGTTTTTGGGGGTTCTATTGGCGCAAGCGAGTCTTTCATAAGAGGTGAATGGAAAAGCCCTAACCTGACAAAAGTCATTCAAGTATTTGCTCGTAATACTGAAGCTCAAGATAAACTTGAAAGTTTTTTTATTTTTTTGTTACAGCCCTTTTTTAGGGTCATCCATAGATTAAATCAAAATACTATTAAAGGTAGTAAGAAAAATATATCCCGTCATTATGATTTGAGTAATGATTTTTTTAAATTGTTTTTGGATAAAAAAATGATGTATTCATCAGCAATCTATAAAACTAAAAAAACAAGCCTAGAGGATGCTGCTGCCAATAAACTTAATGTTATATGTAAAAAACTTAAGCTTAAAAAATCAGATCATATAATTGAAATTGGTTCGGGATGGGGTGGATTCGCAATTTTTGCTGCAAAAAATTATGGATGCAAAGTGACAACAACAACAATTTCTATTGAACAATACAGATACACTAAAAATAGAATTAGGGAAATGGGTCTAACAAAACAAATACGAGTGTTTCTAAAAGATTATCGTTCATTAAGGGGTCAATTCGACAAACTCGTATCAATAGAAATGATTGAGGCTGTTGGTCATCAATTTTATGATGAATATTTCTCAGTTATCAGTCGGCTTCTTAAGGCGGATGGTGAAGCCCTAATTCAAGCAATTACTATCAAGGATCAAAGATATTCTCATGCAATTAAATCAGTGGATTTTATTCAGAAATATATTTTCCCAGGAAGCTGTATACCCTCACTGACGGCTATTCAAAATAGCCTTACCAAATCAACTGACTTAGTAATCAATGATGTTAGAGATATTGGTCGTCATTACGCAATAACTCTTGCTCATTGGAGGGAAAACTTTATTAAAAATAAAAAAAATATTAGAAAATTAGGCTTTGATGAAGAATTCCTTAGGATGTGGTTGTTTTACTTTGCATATTGTGAGGGAGGCTTTGAGGAGAAAGTTATTAGTGATGTTCACTTACACATTACTAAACCAGGCTACAGAAACACCATATGAGCAAAAATGATAAGAGCGCTGTTATTGTAGGTGCGGGGATTGCTGGGTCAAGCCTTGCCTTCCATTTGGCGAATAAAGGTTATCAGATCACCCTTCTAGATGAGAATAGTTATAAAGAAGTAGAAATTTTTCATAACAAAGCTGTAGAAATTTCACCACATTATATGCTTAATAACCCAAGCTACAACTCGTTAATGACAAAAGCATCAAAATTTTCCTATGAGCTTGTTAGAGGTTTTAAATTTACAAAAAAAGATGCAATGATGAAGGGTGTTGTAAAGCTTTATGATCTGAAAGATTGTGAAAAAATGTTAGGCAAAATTTCGACTTTTGATATTGAAAAATCTGCTTTTGAATATTTAGAACCATGCACAATTAAAGAGAAGTATTACGTTGATAAAAAGGCTGGGATTTATTTTAAACATGGTGGATGGGTTTCCCCAATTAAGCTTTGTTCAAGCCTAACTAATGATAGAAATATTAACCTAATACCAAAATCAAAAGTTACGAAAATTAATCAAAAAACTTCATCATGGGAAATATATTGCGAGAATTCAAATCGCTATTTTGCTAAAAATCTAATCTTGTGTAATTCAACTTCACTTAACAAAATAAACCTATTTAAAGATATTGATCTAAAAAAAAACCGGGGGCAGATTAATTGGGTTGATCGGAAAAAAAACTTAAAACATAAGGAAATTATTTCTGAAAAAGGATATTTAATACCTGACGTAAATGGGTTGGATATTTTTGGTTCGACTTATGAAAGAGACAACGAAAATAAAGAATTATCAAATAATGATTATGAAAAAAACTTAAAAACTTATTTTAAATTATGCGGTGACAAATTTGAACAAAATCATGGCTTACAAAAGGGTTGGGTTGGATGGAGAGCTGTCACTCTTGATCGAAACCCATATGTAGGAAAAGTTTTTGCTGATCTTCCAGATAAGAAAAACAGACCATATTCACTTGATGATTTAAATTATCATCCTAACCTTTTTATCAATGTTGGTTATGGGTCTAGGGGTTACACATTAGCTCCGTTTGTTTCAAAATGCTTAGCTAGTATGGTAGATTCAAGTCAATCATTTGAGGAAGAAAGTATTTTAAATTTCCTTAATCCATATAGAAGTTGGTTGAAACAAATTGGACTTAGAAAAAAAATGTTAACAAAGTACAAATGACAACAAACTTAATTAAAAAAGCTCAAGCAAAAGAAAAAGCTGGTGATATCCTATCTGCCATTGAGCTTTATAAAGATGCGTTGAGAGCTGATTCAAGGAATATCTTTATTCAAATAGAAATTGGTAACTTGTATGCTTCGATAGAAGAATATGAAGAGGCGGCTGGTTTCTTCAGGAGATGTCATTACGCGTTGAAAGATAATAAACAAGTTATTGAGGCTTTATGCTTTTGCCTCAATAAAATTGGAAATAATTACTTTAAAGAAAGAAACTTTAACCTAGCAACTAGTGCTTTTGAGGAGGCTCTTAGTTACAGTGAGAGAAATTCATCATATCTTTTTAATCTAGCCAATTCACTGTTCCATGAGGAAAAATATGTAGAAGCGATTGATATATATCAGGAATCAATCAAACTTAAGCCGAATGCAGATTGTTACAATAATCTAGGAAATGCTTTCCAAAGAATTAATAAAACTGAGCAAGCTATTGAGTCTTATGAAAAAGCACTTTTAATTGATCCAAATTTAACCCATACATTTGTTCAGCTTACACACCTTAAACAAAGCATTTGTTCATGGAATGGCATAGATGATATGTTTCTAAAAATCATGGAGTTAGCTAAAAATCAAAAAAATAGAAAAATATCTCCTTTCGCTTTGTTTTCAATGCCAGGAATTTCAAATAATGAGCACTTAAGAGTTGCTAATGCATGGCTGAGGCAAAATAAAAGTAGTTTTTCAGAAAGATTAAATGTTAAAAGTAGAAATAAAATAACTATTGCATATCTTTCTTCTGATTTTAGGTTGCATCCATTGTATTACTTAGTTAGGGATGTCTTAATTAATCATGATAGGAACAAGTTTACAATTAAGCTGTTCTATTCTGGCCCAAATGATAGCTCCGATGAATTAAGAGAATTTGAAAAAATTAGTGACGCTTATTTTAATATCGCAAACATGAGTGATAAGGATGTGGCATCTCTAATGAAGAAGGAATATACTGATATTTTAGTTGACCTTACAGGGTACACTCAAAATAGTAGATCATTCATTGCAGCACTGAGGCCAGCTAAATTTCATATAAATTGGCTCGGCTATCCAGGTACCATGGGTGGATTTGAAAGAGAATCGCTTTGTGACTTCATATTAGCGGATAAGTATGTCATTCCTGAATCAGAAATAAATGCATATGCAGAAAAAATTATATACTTAAGTGGTTGCTATCAACCAAACATCTCATCAAGGCCATCACCTAAAAATGTTGATAAAAAAAATTATGGTTTTAAGGGTAATGAATTTATTTTTGCATCTTTTGGGCAATCACTAAAAATTACCAAAGAGATGTTTTCCGTTTGGATGAGATTGCTCCAAAAAACTCCAAATTCGATATTATGGCTTTTAACATCAAACAATACATGCGAGCATAATCTCCTCTCCTTTGCTAAAGACCAATTTAAGATCTCAAAGGAGAGAATTATTTTTGCTAAAAAAATTGATTTTGAGGAACATATACAACGTCAACAAATTATTGATCTGTTTCTTGATACATTTCCATATAATGCACATACCTCCACAAGTGATGCATTATGGGCCGGCTGCCCTGTAATTACTCTTTCTGGGCAAACGTTTGCAAGTAGGGTTGCGGGAAGTATTCTTAGTGAAATTAATTGCCCAGAGCTTATTACTTCAACAATAGAGGAGTATGAAAAAAAAGCATATGATTTAGCTACACAGCCAGAGAAACTGAAAGCTCTTAAACAAAAGATTTTTGAAATGAAAGAAAAAAGTAATTTATTCAAACCAAAAAAATTTACACGTGATTTAGAAGATAAATTTATAGAACTTATAAACTAACTTTCGATAAATTTTTCTACTGTCTCCGCTACCAAGCTATCTCTTTTTTTATCGTATGGGTTAAAAATCCTAAGATCATTCATGCCTCTCATCCATGTCATCTGTCTCTTTGCAAGCTGTCTCGTTGCAACTACGATTGCCTTCTCTAATTCCTCTAAATTTATTTTTTTATTAATTGTATTAAATATTTGTCTGTAACCTACAGATCTTAAAGATGCATGATTCTTATCAAGACTAGGGTATTTCTCAATAAGCCCTTCAACCTCATTTATAAACCCATCATCTATCATTTTTTTTGTTCTTAATTCTATTTGTTTATGAAGCTCACCTCTATCAATTGGCATAAGTCCTATTTTTAAAAAATTAAACTTATTTTGAGGTGTCTTGTTTAATTTTTGAAAAGAAGAAATGGGTTTACCGCTTATATAAAAAACTTCCATTGCTCGCATAAGCCGCTGTTTGTCACTTGGCAATGTTTTCTTAACAAACTCGGGATCTATTTTTTTTAATTTTTGATATAAATTATCTAATCCAAGCTCCTTTACTTCGATATCAACTTTTTTTCTCACATCTAAGGATGATGATGGAATATTATCAATCGGGAATTCTAAAGAATTAAAATAAAGCATTGTGCCGCCAACGAGGAGTGGTGTATTTTTATTTTTATAAATTGACTTTGAAGCTTTTAACTCATCTCTCTTAAATCTAGCTACTGAATAGCTCTCTGTTGGTTTAATCAAATTTATTAAATGATGGGGGTATTTTTTTAATTCTGATGGACTCAGCTTCGCAGACCCAATATTCATATCTTGATAAACTTGCGCTGAATCTACACTTATAATTTCAGTCTTAAATTTATCATAAATGAATTTAGCTAAATCTGTTTTTCCTGAAGCGGTTGGACCTATGATGAATATCTTTTTATCCATTCAATTTAATCATTAGGGTCATTCGTAGAGGCAATTGATGCACCGGATTCGATATATTTTTTTGTCCCTCGATAAATTGCCTTTGCTAATTTTTTCTGAAATTTTGCTGTTTTAAGTTGCTTTTCCTCTTGAGGGTTACTTAAAAAAGCTGCTTCAACGAGAATTGACGGAATATCTGGTGCTTTTAAAACTGCAAAGCCTGCCTGTTCAGGCCATTTTTTATGTAAATTATTTACCTTCTTAATCTCTTTGAGAACAAAGTTAGCAAGCTTAAGACTATCATTAATTGTTGCAGATTGTGAAAGATCTAGTAATGTTTTAGCTAGCAATGGATCTTTATCATCAATACTAACGCCTCCTATCAAATCTGCTTCGTTTTCTTTATTGGCAATAAATTTAGCAAAAGCACTAGTAGCGCCCTTTTCTGATAGAGCAAATACTGAGGAGCCACTGACATTTCTTTTTCTAAAGGCATCTGCATGTATAGAAATAAAAATATCAGCTTTTACTTTCCTTGCTTTTGAAACTCTTTTTCTTAGAGGAATAAAATAATCACTATCTCTAACTAAATATGCCTTCATTTTTGGATCAGCATTAATAATTCCACTTAATCTCTTTGCTATTTGTAGGACAATTTTTTTTTCTTGTGTCCCCCCTTTTCCAATAGCACCAGGATCCTCACCTCCATGACCGGCGTCAATAGCAACAATAACTTGTTTTTTCTTCTCCTTTTCTTTTTTGACTAAAGCTTTTTTTTCAACCTTTTTTTTATCAATTTTGTTTAATAGATTGCCTACGCTGTCTGTTGATGAGGGGTAAACATCAATCACTAACCTATCCTGATAAGGCTTAACAGGAGGGAGAGAAAAAATTTTAACTCTTGCAGACTTTTTTAAGTCAATTACTATTCTTGCAACTTTTGGGGTAAATTGACCAACACGAATTTTTAAAATATTTGGATCGTTTGCTTTTAATTTTGTAGATAAATTTTTTAATGCTTTATTTACTGAGATTCCCTTAAGATCAATCACAATTCGTTCTGGATTTTGAAGCATCATCTGGTCATTATTTATTTTAGAGGATGATTCAATAGTTATTCTTGTGTAGTCTGGGGCTGGCCAGAGCCGAGTCGCCTTAACTTCATTTGCTGAAAAACTGTTAAATGAGCTTACTATTAGTAAAAAAAATAAAATATAATGCTTCAAATTAACCACTTGCAAATTTCCTCGCCTTTTTTTGATTTAGCTCTTACAAAAGCCCTTCTACTTATGACATTATCGTAAGTCATTTCTATTTCTATATCAGGATTGCTCAAAATATCTTCTGCCTTTTCTGGCCATTCAATAATTGTTATATCATGATCGTTTATATAATCATTAAACCCTGCTGATAGCCATTCTTCTTGACTCTGAAATCGATAAAGATCAAAGTGATTGAATGTTTTTCCACCAATAATGTATTGCTCGAAAAGACTGTAGGAGGGGCTTTTAACCCTTCCATCAAAACCTAAGCTTAAGAATATCGATCTGACAAGATGGGTCTTTCCGGTTCCTAAATCTCCTTTGAGGAAAAATAATAAACCAGAAGATAGGTTTTTAGACAATTTATTACCAAGCTCTGAAGTATTTTTTTCATTTTCTAGAAAAACTGATATCTCTTTTATCATATTTTTAGTTTATTATTTTTAACTATGAATGAACAGTTAATCATGACAAGAATTGCAAAAAAAATTAAAAGTATTGGCCTAAATCTTGGTTTTGATCATATTGGCATTTCGGATCTTGATTTAGATTATGCAAAAAAATCCTACCAAGGTTGGATTGAATCAAACTTTCAAGGAGATATGAGCTACCTAAAAAAACATAGCCATCTCAAATTTAACCCACAAAAATTAGTACCCAAAACTCTTAGGATAATTAGTGCAAGAATTGATTATTTTCCTAACGATATCAATACTAAATTAGCATTAAAAAATAAAGATAACGCTTACATTTCAAGGTATGCATTAGGCAGGGACTATCATAAAGTTATTAGATCAAAATTAAAGAAACTAAGCGAGACAATTAAAAATGAAATAAAAGATTATCAAATTGAATTTAGGGTTTTCACAGATAGCGCTCCTGTTTTAGAAGTAGAGTTAGCTGAAAAATCAGGATTAGGTTGGCGAGGAAAGCACACATTACTAATTAACAAGGACCATGGGTCGTGGTTTTTTTTAGGTGAAATTTTTATTAATCTTCCACTTCCCGTTGATAGCAAACTAAGTAATCATTGTGGGTCATGTTCAGCATGTATAGATATATGCCCAACAAAGGCAATCATCGCACCTTATAAGCTAGATGCAAGAAAATGTATCTCATATCTTACAATCGAGCATAAAGGTTCGATACCAATCGAATATAGAAAAGCTATTGGTAATCGTATTTATGGTTGCGATGATTGCCAATTAATATGTCCTTGGAATAAATATAGCAAAGTAACAAATGAGCATGATTTTTTAATTAGGAACAACCTTCACAAGCTCTCTTTAACAGAAAGTTTTAGATTATCAAAAAAAGAATTTGAAAAATTATTTAATGGTAGTGCCATTCTTAGGTTAGGTTATGAACGCTGGCTTAGAAATATTGCAATAGGTCTGGGTAATGCAAAAAAATCAAAGGAAATTATTAAATTACTCAAAAATAGTCTGCCAAAAGCTTCGCCTATGTTAAAAGAGCATATTGATTGGGCTATAAAAGAACAGCTAAGTAAAAACTAACAACAAAATTTTTATGAAAATTTGTTACAATACAGCCCATAAAAAAAAAGAATATCTATGGCTGAAATAACAAAAACAAAAGAGTGGCTTGCGCTTCAAAATCATTATAAAGATTTGAAAGCCACTCATATGAGAGATTTGTTTAAGCACGATTCACAAAGATTTGAAAAAAATCATATTCAAATAGAAGACCTTTTGTTTGATTTTTCTAAGAATAGAATTACAGAAGAGACAAAAAAACTACTCCTTTCACTTGCCAGAAAAGCAAATCTTGAAGATTGGCGTGAACGATTGTTTTCTGGCGAAAAAATAAACTTTACTGAAAATCGTGCTGCCCTTCATATAGCTTTAAGAAATAGATCTAACAAGCCTATCGATATAGATGGTGAGGACGTAATGCCTCTTGTAAATAAAGAGCTCTCAAAGATAAAAAAATTATCGGATCAAATAAGGAGTGGAGTTTGGAAAGGCTTTAGTGGTAAAAAAATAAAGTCAATTATAAACATTGGAATTGGGGGGTCTGATTTAGGCCCTTCAATGGTATGCAAAGCATTGAAGCCTTATGGCTCAAAAAATATTTGTCCTTATTTTGTATCAAATGTAGATGCGGCAGATTTATCTCAAGCACTTGAAAAATGTGATCCTGAAACAACTTTGTTTATTGTGGCTTCAAAAACATTTTCTACGCAAGAAACGATGACTAATGCATTCTCAGCAAGAGATTGGTTTCTTAAAAAGGCTAAGAACAATGAATTTATAAAGAATCATTTTGTTGCTATCTCAAGCAATAAAAAAGCAGTCAAAGAGTTTGGTATTCACTCGGATAATATCTTTGTTTTATGGGATTGGGTAGGTGGGCGTTACTCAATGTGGTCATCAATTGGTTTGTCAATTGCAATTTTTATAGGAATGGAAAATTTTGAGCATCTCCTTGAGGGTGCACATGATGCTGATAATCATTTTATTTCCGCACCTTTAGAAGAAAATATACCTGTAATGATGGCTATGATTGGTATTTGGTATATAAATTTTTTTGATTTTGATACTTTTGCAGTTCTTCCTTACGATGAATGTTTAGGTAAGTTACCCTCTTATCTTCAACAAGCTGATATGGAAAGTAATGGTAAATTTATAGGACGTGACAACAATAAGGTTTGTCAAAAAACAGGCCCCATTCTCTGGGGAGAAGCAGGCACAAACGGTCAACATGCATTCTATCAATTACTCCACCAAGGCACACAAATTGTCCCATGTGATTTTATAATGCCTTTGCAATCAAATTATAAATTGGATGAAGACAAATACAATCATCATAAAATCCTACAATCTAATTTTATTGCTCAAACACAGTCATTGATGATGGGGAAAAACAAATCTGAAGTTGAAGATGAAATGAGTAATGAAATCATTGAAAACCCAAACTTAAAAAAACTAGTTTCTCATAGAACATTTGAAGGTAATCGACCCACAAATTCAATTTTATTTAAGTCATTAACACCAAAGTCATTGGGGCAGCTGGTAGCAATGTATGAACATAAAATATTTACCCAAGGTATTATTTGGAACATAAACTCATTTGATCAATGGGGTGTCGAATATGGAAAACAGATAGCTAAACTTGTTTTACCAAAGTTAGAGTTAAAAGAGGAAACAAAGGCATTTGATTCCTCAACAAATAACTTAATTAATTTTATTAATAAAAACTCTTAAATTATTATTTTATAACAGTATTATTTTTTAATTTATTAAAAATATCACTACTAAAAGATGTACCCACACCCGCACCAAACTTCTCAGCCAACCTTTCTCCAAAAGAAGCTTTAGTCGTGAAATCAATGACATTATCATTGCCTACAATATCTCTTGCGACAGAACCAACTGATCCAAGGCTATCTACCAAACCCAAATTAATAGCTGTACTTCCATCCCAAAATAAACCTGAAAATATCTGAGGATCTTGTGCTAAACGCTCACCTCTTCCATCCTTTACGGCTGTTATAAATTGATTATGAATTTTATCGAGAAGATTTTGAACAAATTCTTCTTGTTCTGGAACTATTGGTAGAAAGGGATCTAACATAGCTTTGTTTTCCCCAGCAGTTAGCAAGCGACGCTCTATTCCTATATTCTTAATTAGGTCTTCGAGACCAAAGCCATCCATACGAACTCCAATTGAACCAACAATGCTTGCCTGATTTACAAATATTTGATCTGCTGCAACTGCTATGAAATAACCACCAGATGCACAAATATCTTCCACTACTGCATAAACAGGTATATCAGGATGTGTAATCTTATACCTCCTAATCTCATCATTTATAATTCCAGATTGTACAGGGCTCCCTCCTGGGCTATTAATTGATAATATGACAGCCTCTGTGCCTTGATGGGAATAAGCTTGTTTTAAACCATTAATTACATCTTGTGCATTGATATCAAGGTTTGAGCCTATTACGCCATCAAGCTTTACAAGAGCCGTAATTTTCTCATTCGAAGCAATGGGTGATTCTGAAATTGCAGTAAATCCGTAAATAATAATGCCAACATATAAAAGCGTAATTAATTTAAAAAATATCCCCCAGCGCCTTGCTCTCCTTTGCTCAATAAGTGAATTAAATGCAATCTTTTCTATCGCTTTTTGTTCCCAATTATCTTTTTTATTTTCAGCCATTTTTTATCCTTTCTAATCAAGAAAAATCATTATATCTTTTGCTCTTTCCATTACTTTTAACTCAATCAAACTTTTACCTTTGCATGGTCCAGAAATACATAAACCGGTAATAGGTGAGTAATGCGCACCATGAGTTGCACA
>Ga0233450_10002033_pt1 | contig 20316 bp, 18 predicted proteins | sample 011ome_30_FD_189956 | JGI IMG/M metagenome (GOLD analysis project Ga0233450, IMG submission 189956) | Coastal salt marsh microbial communities from the Groves Creek Marsh, Skidaway Island, Georgia - 011501CT (spades assembly) | ecosystem: Environmental > Aquatic > Marine > Intertidal zone >... | reverse complement strand
AGCCTCCTTTCGAGCGGCAATGAATCCGAGCGAATCGGTTGGCGGCCGGATTTTGGAGAAGCGCCGAATGCGCGATACGCCGTCGAATTCGCTTTTGGATTGAACGGGTACTCGTGGCAAGCGGTAGACTATGAAGAAAGCGATGCCATCGTCCGTCAAACCGTTGAGCGCACACGGCCGGATCTTTCATCCCAACAACTGAACAACACGCTTTGGGACATGCAATACAACAACGTGTTGAACACATTCCGTAACGCGAGCGGGTCCCAATACGGCTTGAGCCCTCGTTTGTTGCGCGTTCGATACCAACCCGTGGAGGAATTGCCGGTGGACGTGTCTTTGGGGTTTGGGCGTAGCGTGGGGTTGTTTTTTGCCAAAGCCCAATTGCAAGCCACCGGTTCCACCATTGGCCTCAACCAAACGGACCTCATTGCCACATCATTCACCGATCATTACTTTCACCTTCGGGAGATTTATGCCAACGGGTTCATCGAACAACCTCAAGTTGCGGAAATCTGGAAGCCGATGTTCGTGGAAATCGGTGCCGGTTACCAAGCCACACCGCTCGTCAAATTCTTCGGAGCATTCGCTTTCATTCCCGCGGCAGAGCAAAACGCAATCGACTGGCAGGCCGGAATTCGCGAACCGAATGTCGCATCAAGCATCACCGAAATCGAACAAGTCCTGGTCTCACAGCAGTTTGCACTCGGGTGCCAGCTGCGATTGGGATCTGTGAGTTTTGGTCTTGAGCAGCGGTGGCTTGGTTTTATTGGAGATACACGAGAATACACCAACCTTGGCGCCTCCAACCTCGATGCACCGAGTTATTTATGCATGAGCTTAGGCTACCTCTGGTAAATCAACGCATTCATTTCCTGGTTCCATTTGATCGAAATAAAAAAAGCCCCGCACTTGCGGGGCTTTCTTTTGAGTAGATGTCAGGTTCTGTTAGTTGACGTCCCACCACATCTTTGTGGTGAGTACATCCGTACCGCCATTCGTAGCAGCAGCCCAGTTGTCTCCATTGAGCGTTTGCTCGTCCAAGGGGTAACGCATGCGGTTTGGAACCGATCCGTCGCCTTCCAAGACGCCGTCAGCACATGGCAACAACACCCCAAAATCGAGGCGACGGTACTCAGCCCAAGCCTCGTAACCTTGCATGTAGAGCGCCGCCCACTTCTGACGACCGATTTTCTCATTCCAAGCACCATCCGCAGTTGAGTACGCAACGGAAGGCTGTGCCAAGTAATCGGCAATCGCCGCTTCATCCGTAATGCCCCAGTAGTTCATGCTCAACGTGATGGCCTCATTGTAGTGCTCCTCAGCCGAGAGGATGCTTGTCCATCCGCGCTCGGCAGCCTCAGCAGCCAAGAAATGCGTTTGGGCCGCATCGAAGTAAATGCCCGCCAAATCAGCAGCCAATATCGCAGACCCTCGCTGAGAGACCGCGTCGTTCGGAGTCAAAGCAGCATTGGCTTCGTCCAAACCGTATACCTCTCCAACGTATTCTCCAGAAGCCACAGCCGGTGAGTAGTAAACGCCCAACCTTGGATCATTCAAACCTGCGAGGAAATCCACCATCGTGTTCGATGCTGCGAAATCATTACGCGTCTTGTAATCCTCATTAATCGGGTTGTTGTTTGGAGCACCGGTGAGGTAGCCGAACAACGCATTGTCCTCATTGCCCGCGATGATCGCGCCGGAGCCAAGTGCGGCTTCCGCAGCGGCTTGTGCCGCACCGGAGTTCGCGTCAGCCATGCGCATTGCAACACGCAACTTCAACGAGTTGGCGAATTTCTGCCATTGCGCCATGTCGCCGCCGTAAATTTGATCACCTTGAGGACCTGCACCTCCAACGTTCATGCCGTTGAGGGCTTCATCCAACATGGTGATCAAGCCAGCGTAAACGTTCGCTTGGCTGTCGTACATCGGTGTAGTATTGGTCACACCTTGAAGCGCTTCTGACATGGGAATTGCACCAAACGCATCGGTCAAGTGCTGGTAAATCCACGCTTGGAGGATTTTCGCGACCGCGATTTGGTTGGCATTGTCTCCGTAACCCGCATAATCCGCAGCATTATCACCGCTGTTCAAGTCGATGATGGTCTGCAAATCCTGCAACGGTCCCGCATAGAATGTTGCCCATGCAGAGTTTGCTGTGGCGTCACGGTAGGCATAACGGCTTTCGTTGGAATACTGGTTTGAACTCCAGAATTGAGCCGTTTGCATGCCCCGGCGGCTGCCCCAGAACGAATCATAGACAACGTCCATGGTGGTTTTCTGTGCGCTGGTCAAAAGAAAACCGGGAGAAACAGCAGTAGGCTCGTTTGGATTGGTATTGATCTCCTCGAAGTCCTTGCGGCACCCCGTGAAGGCAAGGGCTCCAATCAGGCCCACCAGGAAGAAAATTTGCTTGTTCATTTTCATAATGTGTTAAGGTGGGAATTATTACAGGTTGAACTTCAAGTTGAAGCCGATGGTGCGCTCAGCAGGAAGCTGGCCGCCTTCGAAACCTTGAACGTTAGAAGAAGACGTGGCAACTTCGGGATCGATGTGCGGAACGTTCTTGTGCAAGATGGCCAAGTTGCGTCCGTATATACCGATGCTGATGTTGCTAAACGGCAACCCGCTGGTCATGCTAGCTGGCAAGTTGTAATCCAATCGCATCTCACGCAACTTCACGAAGCTTGCGTCGTACTGGTCAGCGGCGTGTACCACGTAACCTTGGTTGTAGAAGAAGTGCGATTGCGCGCCGATCACCGTTTCGTTGGTTACGGCAGAACTAGACTCCTCGCCTGCGGCATCCAAGTAAACAATTTCATCGATTTCGCCATCAGCATTTGTGGTGTACGTACCGTAAACTCCCTCTACAGCAATCCCGTCTTCACGGATGTTGTTCTCAACGGTTTCAGCCAATGTACCGGAGTACTTACCCCATTGGTTAGAGTAGCTGTGTACCGATCCTCCCTTCTGGAAGTCGACCAACGCGCTGAACGAAATGTTCTTGTACTGCATGTCAGACCAAACACCACCTGTGTAATCCGCCAAGATGTCTCCGATTGGAACAACACCTGGTGTTCGCACATACGTTCCGTTTGGATTGACGAGTTTGTTGCCTGCATCGTCGTAAACGAAGTCATAGCCATAGAATGTGCCGAGCGGCTGTCCTGGGCGCGCTTCCAACGTAACACCGAAGAGGCTGGTGTATCGGATGTTTTCGACGCCATCTGCCAACTCGAGCAACTCGTTGTTATTCTTTGCGAAGTTCAAACCGAGGTCCCAAGTGAAGTCCTCCGATTGGATGAGTGTTCCTGCGACGGCCAACTCGATACCGCGGTTTTGCGTCTTACCCGCGTTCAATACCGCGCTGGTGTAGCCCGATGCTGCTGATACTGGAACGTTGAAGATCAAATCCTCGGTGATGTTGTTGTAGTAGGTAGCGTCAATGCGGAGGCGGTCGAGGAAGAAGCTCAACTCGGTACCGATTTCGAGAGATGTAGTTTTCTCAGGACGCAGGTCTGGATTGTTTTGTGCGTTCGGTACAGAAGCGGAACCGCTGCTGCCGAAGTTTGGATTCACACCGTACGTCAAGCCTGTCTGATAAGGACCGGTATCGTTACCGACTTGTGCCCAACCTAAGCGCAACTTACCGAAGCTCAACCCTTCGATGTCAGCCACCTCGCTAAATACATAGCTCGCTGTAGCCGATGGGTAGAAGTAGGTGTTGTTTGCTTCTGGAAGTGAAGAACTCCAGTCATTACGAGCTGTAACGTCGATGAACAAGGTGTTTTGGTAACCCAAGTTAACCGAACCCAGCAACGAGTTGATCACCTTGCTTTCTTCGTAGTCGCTGATTTGGTAGCCGTCACCGCCGTTGGCGATGGTGTACAAACCTGGCGTGTTCAATCCGCCCAACGTGTAAGCGCCCAATCGCTTGTAGTCGCGGATACGCTTGTTCACACCCACAAAACCAACCACGTTGAGGTCCGCATTGATTTCCTTGTTGAAGTTCAAGTAAGCGTCCAAGTTTGTTTCCTGGAGCTGACGCGTGTACTCGCTGTATGAAGACTCACGAACACCGCCGACAGCGATGCGCTCTTGTCGACGGTCAATGTAGAAGTCGGTCAACGCTCGGCCCATGAAGCTCAAGTTGTCGTTGATCTTGTAGTTCATCGTCAGGTTACCAAATACACGGTCACGCTGGTCGTCTTGTACGTTCTTATATCGCTCCCAGAATGGGTTGTCCCAGTAGTGAGGGCTTGGGTCCGTAACGCTGTTTCGGTTCCATGTACGGTGAGAACCGTCGGGGTTTTGGTAGTTGCGCAAACGGTCCATGCTCAACTGACGCTGTCCCCACTGCGTGAATTGGCTCATTACTGACTCACCATATCCTGTGAGCGGTCGGCCTTGTCCTACGCTTTGAACATAGTTTGCGTTCACACTTGCAGTCAGCTTGTCGCTGATGTCCGAAGAACCCGCGAATGACAACGTGTTACGATCCAAAGAAGAGTTCTCGTAAACACCGGTCTGGTTGTGGTTGGTGTAGCTCAATCGGAATGAGCTCTCGTCGTTTGAACCGGTTACAGAGAAGTTGTTGCTGTACGTCACACCCGTTTGGAAGAACTCGTCGACATCGCTTTCGGTTGGAGACCAACCGCGCGTCTTGCCGTAATCCGCATCGCCTTCGTAATCATACCAGCTATCCCAGTGGTAGACTTGTTGTCCGAGGAGCTCAGGCCCCCAAGAACCGTCGTATCCGTAGTCTGGAATTGGCACATCGCCCAAGCTGTCAACCAATTGCTGGTTGATCCAGTCCGTACCGGCACCTCCACCGTATTGGTTTTGGTAGTCAGGCAAAACGAATACGTTGTTGAACGCAACCGTGCTGCTGACACTCACGCCCAAGCCTTTCTTACCTGAGTCGCGGTGTCCCTTTCCGGACTTCGTGGTGATCACGATGGCACCGTTTGATGCACGCGAACCGTACAATGCCGCTGCTGCTGGACCTTTCAAAACCGTGACCGACTCGATGTCGTCTGGGTTCATGTCTTGCATCGCGTTACCGTAGTCGTAACCGCCAACTGAACGCTGCTGGTTGCCGCTTGAGTAATCCGCGTTGTCCATCGGAACTCCATCGACAACGAACAACGGCTGGTTGTCGCCCGTGATAGAGCTCGCACCGCGGAGGATGATTTTCGAAGAGCTTCCGATTGCGGTACCTGAAGTTACCTGCACACCAGCAATCTTACCCGTCATGGATTTCACGACGTTTTCTGATTTGGCTTGAGTGAAGGACTCGTTGCCCAGCTCCTGGACGGAGTAGCCCAAAGCCTTTTTGTCGCGGGAAACCCCCAACGCCGTAACAACGACTTCATCCAAATCAACACCGGCCGACATCGCCACGTTCACAACACTGTTGCCTCCGCAAGCCACACGCTCAGTGCCGTAGCCTAGGAAACTGAAGATGAGATCGTCACTGGCCGCGTTGGCCGTGATTGCATAAGACCCGTCACCATTGGTGAAAACGCCTACGCCTTGACCGGCGACAACAACGGCAACTCCGGGCAGTCCTTCTCCGGACGCTCGGTCTGTAACCTTACCGGTCACTTTGCCTTGGGACCACGCTGCTCCAGTGAACAACACAGCCACGATTAACAGTAATCTTGCTTTCATTTATACAGGATTTAAAATTTCAAACGTTGATTGGGCGCAAAGTCCCGTACAAGTATGAAGCAGGAATTGTGAGATTTTACAATTTCTTCACATTGATTTTCACCAGAATCCCGTTAGTAACTCTCTCAAACCCCTGGAAACGAGAGCGTAAAGTCAGATCCCTTACCGTGTATTGATGACACAGTAATGGCTCCATTCAGCTGATTTACAATAGATTGCGTAATTGTGAGTCCGAGGCCTGTTCCCGTACGTTTCAATGTAAACCGCGGTTGAAAAATATCGACCAATCGATCGGGTGGAATCCCAACTCCGTTGTCAGACACTCTGATTTTCACAGCATTACCTTCGGTGAATAGCGTGAGCTTGATTTGGGGATTTGCCACGTCGGAAACGGCGTCCACCGCATTCGAAATCAGGTTGTTGAAGGCCCGAATCAAGTGTGGTTGAGACGCTTTAATTGCCGGTGCCCCGACAGTCGAGTGGAACTCCCATCCAATGTGCGGGTTGGCTGACTCATAAAGCGATAAGGACTCGCGAAGGGTCTTCTCGACATCTATGGTCTCCAATTCATTCAGCCCGACCGCAGCCAACATGGAAAAGTCTTGCGCTATATCAGAAAGCACATCAATCTGTTCGCTTACCACCCGACAATGCCGCTTCAATCGATCCCCAAAATCCGGTCGTTGATCCATCCATGCCCGCTCCAGTTGCTGCGCCCCAAGCTTGATCGGTGTCAGTGGGTTTTTAATTTCATGCGCAACTTGCATGGCCATCATCCGCCATGCTCCCTCCCGCTCCTGCTTTGCAAGCTCCTCTACGGCCAATTTCAATTGCTTCAACAAGGCGTTGTATTGCTCCACCAACTCACCAATGGCGTCGGAACGATGGTATTCGATGGGAGACTCATCCTTTCCGGGCTCCAACGCCCGCATGCGATCACGTATCACCCGCAAATCCTTGACCAAGCCATTCGATAAAAGCACGGCCAACATCGCCCCACCCAAAAACAGCACGATGTACAGCGGCGCGAGTTGGCTCCAAAACGCACGAAACCCGCCCGATTCCAAAGCTCGCTTTTGATAGCGGACACCCACGATTCCCAACATCCGCTGACGCTGATCCAAGACATTCCAATAGACTTTCACGGACTCTCCAAAATCCACCCCTTGAATTCGATCCGTCGCGCCGTCCAGGGCATTAAGCAACTCATTGGATAATTCAATCTCCGCTCCATTGCCTTCGTTCAACGTTGATTGCGTCAACAGCCGTCCATTTGGATGATACAACGCAATGTCCATCCCGTGGATGTCCGCCAATTCGCATATGCGATCCGAAAATGCGGCGGGAATATCCTCTGTTTCCAGCGTGTGTGGCAAACGATCTAAGGTGTACTCCAGGCTTCGTTCGACGGAAGCCTCCTTTCGCAGGAGCCGTTGCGCATTGTATGCTTCCTCTTGGTTGGTGGCAAATTGCCATGCTACATACATCGTGCCCGTCAAAGACAACACGATGACCAACAACATCGAAATGAGTATGCGCGCTTGAAATCCCACTGCTCGAAGCTAATGCCGAGCAGTCAAAGGCAATGATTGTGCCGGGAAAAAATTTACGAATCGAGCGCCTCCGAACCCGCTACGATCTCCAGAATCTCGGTCGTAATCGCCGCTTGTCGCGCTTTATTATAAGAGATGCGCAAATCACGCAACAGCTCCCCAGCATTCTCCGTGGCTTGGTGCATCGCGGTCATTCGCGCACCGTGCTCTGACGCATGGCTATCCAATAAGCCTTTATAAAGTTGCACTTTTAAGGAATTGGGAATGATGCGCTCTACGATTTCCGTTTGGTTCGGTTCAAATATGTATTCCGTGTCCGATGGCGTGTTCTCGTCGATTGCTGCAGGCTGCAATGGCAAATATGCCTCCACCACGGGCTCTTGAACCGCGGCATTCACAAACTTATTGTAGACGACCTTGACTTCGTCATAATGGCCGGTCGCGAATTGGTGCATGATTTGGTCTGCAATGGTTTGCGCCGCATCAAAGTTGAGGTCTTCAAAAATCTTCCACGCATCCGCATCAAAACCTGTTGGCTTTGTCGATTGATTCTTCTTGAATGCGTCATTCGCCTTCTTTCCAAGTGGAAGGACATGGCATTCCGCATTGGATGATTTCATGTAGGCGTTGACCGCCTTAACGATGTTGTTGTTAAAGCCTCCACACAAACCCCTGTTCGAAGTGATGGCCACCATCAACACACGCTTCACGTCTCGTTGCTGTGAATATACGCCTTCGCTGCTATCCAATGAGGCGCTCACATTCGACAATACGGCCTGCAGTTTTTCCGCGTACGGACGCATGCGGGTAATCGCGTCCTGAGCACGTCGCAATTTCGCTGCTGCCACCATTTTCATGGCAGAGGTGATTTGCATCGTGTTTTGAACCGATGTGATCCGTTCCCGTACTTCTTTGAGTCCGCCAGCCATGGGTTTATGCGTATTGAGCCGTCAATTCTTTTGCTGCGGCGGAAAGCACTTCTTTTTGCTCATCTCCGTACTTACCGCTCTTCAACTCATCCATCGTTCCAGCATGCTTTGCGTGCAGGTAGTCCAAGTAAGCGGTCTCAAATTCCTTCACTTTGTTGACTGGTACTTGCTTCAACAAGCCTTCAACTCCGCAGTAAATGATGGCGATTTGGTCTTCAACACGCATTGGGCTGTTGAGGTCTTGCTTCAGGATCTCAACGTTGCGCTCTCCTTTATCGAGAACAGCCTTCGTCGCTTCGTCCAAGTCGGAACCGAACTTGGCAAACGCCTCGAGCTCCCGGTACTGCGCTTGGTCGAGCTTCAATGTACCGGATACCTTCTTCATGGACTTGATTTGCGCGTTACCTCCTACACGGCTTACCGAGATCCCCACGTTGATTGCAGGTCGGATACCGCTCAAGAACAAGTTCGATTCCAAGAAAATCTGTCCGTCCGTGATCGAAATAACGTTGGTAGGGATGTAGGCCGAAACGTCACCCGCCTGGGTTTCAATGATGGGGAGTGCTGTCAAAGAGCCTCCTCCTTTCACTTTGTCCTTCAATGACTCAGGCAAGTCGTTCATTTGAGAAGCAATTCCTTGTTCTCCAATCACCTTCGCTGCACGCTCCAACAATCGGCTGTGCAAGTAGAATACGTCTCCGGGATAAGCCTCACGTCCTGGAGGTCGACGCAACAAAAGCGAAACCTCACGGTATGCAACCGCCTGCTTCGACAAGTCATCGTATACCACCAATGCTGCACGACCGGTGTCGCGGAAGAATTCTCCAATCGCCGCACCCGTGAAAGGCGCATAGAACTGAAGCGGTGCAGGGTCCGATGCTGTTGCCGCCACAACCACGGTGTAAGGCAGCGCACCATTCTCTTCCAACGTCTTCACGATTCCAGCCACCGTAGATCCCTTCTGGCCTACCGCAACGTAAATGCAGAAAACGGGTTCACCCGCCTCATAGAATTCGCGTTGGTTGATGATGGTGTCAATCGCCACGGTTGTCTTTCCGGTCTGGCGGTCACCGATAATCAGCTCACGCTGACCACGACCGATTGGAATCATAGCGTCGATTGCCTTGATGCCTGTTTGCAAAGGCTCGGATACCGGCTGACGGTAAATCACCCCTGGTGCCTTGCGCTCCATTGGCATTTCAAACAAGTCGCCTTGGATGGGACCTTTTCCGTCGATAGGCTCGCCCAACGTGTTGACAACACGACCCAACATGCCGTCACCGACGCGAACAGATGCAATGCGTCGCGTTCGTTTCACCGTAGAACCCTCCTTCAAGTCTCCCGAAGGGGCCAACAATACCGCACCCACGTTATCTTCTTCCAAGTTCAATGCAATGCCACGGACTCCGTTTTCGAATTCGATCAATTCTCCGGATTCCACATTGCTCAAGCCATAGATGCGCGCAATGCCATCACCGACTTGAAGGACTGTTCCTACTTCTTCCAATTCCGCGGCGGACTTGACGCCTGCGAGCTGCTCACGTAAGATGGAAGAGACTTCTGCTGGATTGATTTCTGCCATGATTTCGGCTGGTGTTCAGTTTCTGTGTCCGGATTAGAATTCCGGCTCGTAATCGTGATCTGTAATTTGGCGACGGAGCAATTCCAATTCCCGTTTGATGCTCGCGTCAATCATTTGATTGTCCATGAGCAATTGAAAACCGCCAAGAAGGCTGTTGTCTACGGTCTCTTGCAATTCCACTTCGCCATCGTGGAGTTTTTTCAATGCGTCGGAAACACGTCCGCGCAATGCATCGTCCATTGGAACGGCCGTGCGCACTTCCGCTACGCGGACATTGCGTTTGGCTCGAATCAACCCCATAGCTTCTGCAATGATGGCGGGCAAAATGGCCTCTCGACCCTTTCGCACCAGCACCTTCACAAACTCCAGCGTCAACGCACTGACATTGTTTTCAAAAATCTTGACTAAGATTCTTTCTTTCGCGTCGGCTTTGATCACCGGGCTCTTCAACATCAATTCCAAATCTTCCGCGGCTTGAATGGTGTCATTCAATAACCGCACATCCTCATCCATCAAATCGATGGTGCCTTGCTCTTCAGCAAGACTAAAAAGGGATTTGGCGTATCGTATGGCTGCGCGTGGAGTGGCCATGAATTAGTTCAATGGAGATTCATCAATGAGTCGGTTCACAAGGGCCTTTTGTTCCTCGTTTGACTCCAATTTTTCTCGAAGCAAGCGCTCAGCAATTTCCAAGGAAAGGTTGCCCACTTCTGCTTTCAATTCAGCAACTGCCGCTTTACGCTCGATGGCAATTGCATCCTTCGCAGAGGCAATTTCTTTGTCCGCAGCTTCACGTGCTTTGTTTTTGGCATCTGCTACCAATTGGTCGGCCATTTCCCGTGCTTCACGCATCATTTGATCGCGTTGAGCTCGGGCTTCCTTCAATTGGTTTTCATTACTCGCGGCCAATGCCTCCATCTCCTTGCGAACTTTTTCAGCTTCATTCAAAGCTCCCGCAATGGATTGCTCTCGGTCGTTTAAGGCCGTGAGGATGGGGCCCCAAGCGAAACGCCGGAGGACGAAAAGCACCACAAGGAATGCAATGGATGCCCAAACGACGGTCCCGAGGGCCGGTGTTAGTAGCGCTCCCATGATCGGATTATCCGAGGGCTACAAGCAAGCAGATGATGATGCCGAAAAGAGCAACACCCTCAACAAGTGCCGCGGCAACGATCATGTTAGAACGCAAGTCACTGGTTGCTTCTGGCTGACGCGCCATAGCTTCCAATGCAGATCCGCCAATGCGGCCTACACCGATACCAGCGCCAATCGCTGCTGCACCTGCGCCAAGACCTGCAAGACCTTGACCTACTCCGATTTCAAAAAGAATGCTCAACAATTCCATAATGTTGGTTTTTATTGTGGGTGGATTTTAACTCAGTGGTGTGCGGGGTCGTGGGTGGCATCGCCAAAATAGATGGCTGCAAGCAATGTGAATACAAAGGCTTGCAAGAAAGCCACCAACAACTCCAAGAAATACATGAAAATCATAAAGGCAGTGGAGAAAATACCCATGCCCGATCCGGCTCCGATGGCATGACCACCGTCTCCAAAGATGAAAATAAGACTAGTAAATGCGAGAATGATGATGTGACCCGCGCTGATGTTCGCTGTCAAACGAATCATCAAAACCGCTGGCTTCATGATGATGCTGAATACCTCAATCGGCACCAGGATGAATTTCACAGGTAACGGCACACCAGGAGGCCAGAAGATGTGACCCCAATAATGTTTGTTTCCGTTCAAATTGGTCAAGAAAAATACCAGCGTAGCCAACACCACCGTCACGCCAATTGTACCCGTGATGTTGAAGCCACCTAAGAAAGGCACCAGCCCCAAAAGGTTGCAGAAGAAGATGAAGAAGAACACCGTCAACAGGAAGGGCATGAATTTGTCAGCCTTATCGCCAATCGATGGTTTCGCAATCTCATCCCGAATGAATATAATGAGCGGCTCCATGGCGTTCGCCATGCCTTTCGGCGCCTGGCCCGGATTCTTCCGGTAATAACCCGCGATACTCAAGAACATCCAAACCATGAGGCCGAGGATGACCAACATGCCGAACACCGACTTGGTGATGGAGAAGTCATATACCGTTAAGGATTCCCCGTTCGCCTTGGCTGTAATTTGACCGGATACCACTGCGGTTCCATCATCCGAAACACCATCTTCGGCATGCATGGTATACTCGATGCCGCCTTGTTCCGCTGTTTTGTTTCCGTGACCATGTCCCTCAAAAGCACTGCTCATAAAGGCTTGCAAGCCGTGTCCTTCGATGTAGAGAAGCACAGGAAGTGGAATGTGAACATCACCGAATAAGTGGATGTCATGTGCATCCGCAATGTGATGAATGATGAATGTGCCCGCTACAAACTCCTCTGAGTGGTGATCGTGGCCTTCTTCCGTCGCGTGGTCGGCGTGGTCATGTGCTTCATGATCGTGCCCCTCATGATCGTGCCCCTGATGATCGTGGCCTTCAATCGCGTGCTCTTCATGCTCTTCAGTTGCGTGATGATTCTGCTCTGTTTGTTGCGCATCACCATGGTCTTGACCGTAAACGCTGCCCGCAGCGATTACGAAAAAGGCATAAAAAAAGACTCCAACCGAGCGAAAAAGACGATTCATTTTTGGCAATTCAGCAGAATTCGGCGCAAAAGTAATTCACAAGAGACAGGCAACATCGAAGTTTCGCAATTTTCTTTACCTCACCCGGTTGAAACTTCGAATTCTAACCTTTTGAAGACAGTTTCTGGGACTCTATGACAAGCAGAGTCGTGTTGAGCGCAAACGCGGAAAACAATCCCATGACAAAGTGAACTCGGAATTCTCCTCCGATAAACACCAAATACACCAAAACTCCCGCCAAACTCGTGAACATTTTCAATGCTGTTGACCCATTCACAGCTGTGACAAATTGTATAGGTGAGCGGTCCGCGGCAACCGTAATCCATCGGTTCAGAGCCAATGCAAGAAAACCATATCCCATAACGATCAACGCCCAAGCCCACGTCGAAGCAAAGCCTTCAAACACAGGTATCAACAAACCCATGCCGTATAGCGCTGCATTTGCAGCAAAAATTTTAATCGGAAAATTCACGATTTCGAAAGCTCTTTGATGACCATGTAAATCGCGGTAAAGGTTCCCACAATACCACCAACCATCGTCCCAACAGGTGTGTCATTTTGTGCGCTTTCATCCCACCAGCGGCCTAACCAAACCGCTACGCCAATTGACCCGGCCATGGTGAAAGCCATCCCAGAAAAGCGCAAAAAAGAGCCTCCTTGTTTCGGGGGCGATTGGTTTTCGCGAACGTCAGGGTTATTCAAGAAAAAGCGCGTGGTTAAACGGCTGCTGTCTGCTTGTGACCAGACTTCACCTCCGCATTCACAGATCGCTCGCGGCCGGCATCCTTGATGTCCTTCACTTTAGAGTTGAGGTGCAAATTACCCGTGGCTTGAGCTCCATTTTCAACAGACAATTGGCCGTATTGAATTTCGCCATGAACTTTCGCAGAAGACTTCAATACGAAAAGTTCTTGCACCAGGATGTTGCCCTCCATTTGACCCTCTGTCTCACAATGGGCGCAGGATACCGTGCCTTTGATGCTGCCCGTGCTACCGACCACCAATCGTCCCTTGGTGATCAATTCTCCTTCGAATGTTCCGTCAATTCGAACGTTATTTTCACTTCGAAGCACTCCTTCAAAAACGGTGCCCTTCGCAATGCGGTTGACCACATTCTCCGAAGCGGTGTCTGGTTTTGGTGATTTTTTGGTAGATCCAATCATGGTGCAAATGTAATTCTAAAGCTGAAATTTCAAGCAGGTTTACTCCGCTCCCTTCAAATACACTTTCTCAAACCAACTCATGTAACTGTCTGTCTCTTTGTTCTTAAAGAGCTCAATGTAGTTCTCTGTAGAAATCACGAACATCGCATAACCGGAGGTGTTGATGGTCTGCAGAATCCCCGTATTGTTGGTGAACACCTCATAATAGTCCAAACTGTAGTCCTGGCGCTTAAAGTCCTTCACCAGGACGATTTGGAAATTTCGGTTGATGAGATTGGCTGTGACGCGCAATTCGTTTGACCCGAAAAATTCGCTGTTAAAATCTGCGATGGAAGCGCGCAGCTCCTCCACGTTCCCGCGCCCAACCGGCACCAACATTCCAAAATAGTGTTCCAGATAGGGTTTGTGCTCCCAAGCCACTTCAACCACTTCCTCTTCCTGGTTTTTCTCTTCTTCCTTACTGCTCGTAACATTTAGCGCAGCAAGCAAAGCTTGTGCAAACTCTGCTTCTTCGGTATCGGGGCAGTTGGAAATGATTTTTCCGAGCGCTTCATAATACGCACTTCGATCACCTCCTGCATAAGCGCTCAACCCTCCTATGCATTGAGCTCGAAGCAACCGATACTTGCATACATAATGATCGCTGGGGTGGTAATTGATCACCTCATCGCAGGCCAGCAATACTTCTTGGTAAGCCTTTCCGTAGTAACGTTGTAACTGCGCTTCATAAGCTTCCCGCTCCTCCTGAATGCGAACTTGCTCCTGATCCGCGAAGTCCGGATTCTCAATCAGGATCGCCCATTCCGAATTGGGATAACGAGACAACACCTGAGCACTCCAATATTCAGAATTGCATGTTTCGCAGAAGGGGCTTTGGTAGTTTTCTTCAATTTCGCGTTGGAGGTAAGTCCGAAACAACTGATAGTAAGCGGTTGGATGAAACTCGCTGTCATCCATGCGCTCGGTCAATTCCGTCCAGGTATCAATCGCATTCTCAAGGTCACTGAGCTTTTCCTTATAGACGAGACCGGCATTGTAATAAGCCTCCGCAATCATCGCAACGGCGTTTTCCCGCTCCAATGAGTCGCATGGAAGTCCCGCAATCAACTCTTCATAGCTCGGGATTTCTCCCGGAACCAATCCGCTTTCAACATCTGCAGGAGCTGCATCTTCAGCGCCACCTGTTCCCATTTCGTTTGAAAACGCCGCCGCCATTTTCGTTGAGCGCCGCCAGTTATCCTCCAGTTCACGGTCGCCCCAATAATCCCGGAAATTCCGCCGACCCGCCACCTTCAGTTGGGCGTTGTACGGCCAAAACATGCCGGCGCCGGAATCTCCTGCATTTGCAAGCTCAGCAGCAGCAGCGGCTTCAGCGGCTTGTTGCCGCGCTTCTTCTTCCGCTTCAAGCTGAGCAATGATTTCCGCAATGCGGTCATCGCGTTCGTCTTCCGGTAAATCACAAATTTCAAGCAGGCTGTCTTGTTCTGTGATGACATTGAGGTTGGTCACCAACTCAGTCAGGTTATCCGCCATCGCATCCACCTCTTCGAACCGTTCGTTTTCATCTTCCATGAAGGTCCGAGCACTGTCATAGTATGCTTGAGCGTTCGTGTAATCCAAATCCTCCATGTAGAGGTCACCCAGCATGAGGTAGCTCTTCATGCGTTGGCGGGTGTTTTCATCATTGACCGCTAAAGATTCCTTCAACAAATCAACCGCGTCGGACTTTCGGCGTTCCTCAATCGCCAACGTAGCCAAAGCGTAAAAGATCTGGTCTTGGTAGATGAGGTTTTTATCGTCGTCCAACATTTCCTCCAACAACGCAATGATGGGTTCACTGTCGTTTTCACGGCGGTCGAACGCCATGGCCTGCTTGATTTTGGAGTAAAACTCGAGTTCGTATGGTGTACGCAGGTCCACCACCTCGTTGTACCGTTCAATGGCCTTTTCGGCTTGGCCAGCCGCTTCATAACATTGGGCCAAGATGAAGAGCAACCGGGCATGGTCTTTCTTCTTCTCCACATAGTCCATCGCCTCTTCCAACTTTTCAATGGCCGCCTCAATCTCGTTGTGCTTCAAGTGAAATGCCGCGTATACCTCGAACACGTAGACCATGACCTCCGGGTCCTCCACACGCTTCACTTGGGCAGCTTTGATCAACGTATTGCTAGCACGAACGCGGTCATCCATCGCCATGTAGGTTCGAGCCATCCAAGCATTTGACCACGCCTGAGCATCTGGATAGTCCAACGTTCGCGTCAGGTACTGGAACACTTCAAGAGCCTTTTCCTTTTCACCTTTGATCAAGTGCGCGCGAGCGATGACATCGTAGTTGTCGTCAATCCACTTATTCAGTTCCGGCCGCTTGATGTCTTTCAACTCTCGCTTTGAGGGAGATAGGGTGTGTTTGTCCACGACCTTCGTGCTCTTCTCGATGGCTCGCTCCATCAACGGATACACTTGCTGCGCTGTCGTCTCGTCTACCGGTGGGAAGATGGGCAGGATTTCGTCCCAATTTTCTTCATACCCTTCGTTGAGCACCGCATCAGCTTCCTTCATCGCCTCGGTAGCGTAGAAAAAACCGTTGTACTTGGCATGCATGTTATGGTACGCGCGATACGCAACGCCATCCCGCGTTGTAGAACATCCCGCCAACAAGAGGACTATCGCCCCCCATCCCAGCACCAATCGATAACTCATTTGCTCTAATCCCATGAACACGTGCTCAACGCAGAATCCGCTAAATTATTCCAAACACCCTGACGAATCGAATCCTTTTTCAGTATTCGGCGATATTTGCAGCACGCATGTCCAAGTTTCAAGATTTTCGTCGGCGTTGGTTCAAGCCCTATCGACTCGTTCTTCACGAAGAGCAGAGTTATTTGGAGCGGTGGCAAATCACCATCAACCGGTTGGGTTTTGCGACAACGCTGGCATCTTTGACACTGTGCATCAGTGCAGCAACCTATGCGTTGGTGGGTTGGACGCCTTTGCGGGAGTTGGTCATTCCAGGTTACGCGAGTGAATCCTCCAGGCAACGCGCTATTCAAGCCGAATTGCGCGCAGATAGTGCCATCCAAGCATTGGAAGTTCAGGAAAAATACCTGGCCGCATTGAGTACAATTTTGCGTGGAGAGGTGCCCATTGATAACATAACGGAGGCAGCTCTTGACTCAGCGGCACTCGCCAATTCTGCCGAAGAATTAGACGATTGGGGGTTGACCGATGAAGACTTGGAATTGCGGGCTCGGGTGGAGGATGAGGATCGATTTGCATTGCAACGCGGTCAGCCAGGCGAGCGCTTAACAAAAGGCATCCCGTTTCCGCCTTTGCAAGGTGAGGTTTCCTCCAAATTCGATCCTGCGATTGGGCATTATGGAGTGGATTTTGTTGCGCCCATCGGGTCGGTGATTCACGCCGTAGACGATGGCGCGGTGACGCTCGCCTCGTATACCTCTGATGGTGGGTACGTCATCAGCATTCAACATCCCGGCAGCCGCACTTCAGTGTACAAGCACAACAAAAGTTTGTTGGTGGAGGTGGGAGACCGCGTTCAAGTCGGTGATCCCATTGCTATTTTGGGTGGCACCGGCACGCATTCCACTGGGCCTCATTCACATTTCGAATGGTGGGTGGACGGGCAACCACTCGATCCCGTGGAGTGGCTTCCTGAATACGTGCAAAGCACGGCAGAAGGCACCGAAAACTAGTCCTTACCCCTGAAGCACGATATCGAAATCGACGAGGTCCACAAATCGCTGAATGCGCTCGTCCAATTCCGATTCGGTTAGGGTCATCAAGCGATCCGTTCCGAATTTCTCGCACGTAAATGAGGCCAAAGCCGAACCGAGTACGACCGCTCGTTTCATGTTGGCAAACGACGTGTCATCCGTATGCGCCAAATAACCGACGAACCCACCTGCAAACGTATCGCCCGCACCTGTGGGGTCGAGCACCTCTTCAAGCGGCAATGCCGGAGCAAAGAACACCTCATCGGAATTGAACAACAACGCACCGTGTTCGCCCTTTTTGATGACCAAGGTTGTAGGCCCCATTTTGAGAATTTTCTGGGCTGCCCGAACCAGCGAGTACTCGCCAGACAACTGCCGCGCCTCCTCATCATTGATGGTCAACACATCGACCCGCTTCAGCACTTCCTTGAGCGGTTCCAAAGCGATGTCCATCCAAAAGTTCATCGTATCCAAGACCACGAGTTTGGGGCGTTTGGCCATTTGATCAAGCACGCTCGCCTGAACATTGGGATCGAGGTTTCCGAGCATCACGTAGTCCGCATGTTGGGCTGCCTCCGGAACTTGGGGTTTAAAGTCGGCGAGTACGTTCAATTCGGTCGTAAGCGTATCACGCGAATTCATGTCCATGTGGTACTTGCCTTCCCAGAAAAAACTCTTCTCTCCCGCGCGACGCTCCAACCCCTCCGTGCGGATGCCCCGTGCTTCCAAGGCCTCGACAAAATCCTGAGGAAAATCCTCACCAATCACGGAAATGATGTGCTGTTCCTTTACGAACTGGCTGGCGCTTAGGCCAATATAAGACGCTGCACCGCCAACCACTTTTCCTGAAGAACCGAATGGGGTTTGGATGGCGTCAAATGCCACCGTGCCGACAATAATCAAACTCATGTTTATCGTTTTGAGGATGCAAAGGTACCGGTTCTATTTTCGTCTTTTCAGGCGAACGCAACATTCTTGGCCGGAATGCCGTAGACCCCGCATCGGTAAAAATTTCCCTGAAAGCGTTCAGGAACGAATAGAAAGGATTATCTTTGCCGTCCAAATTCCTCCATAGCTCAGTTGGTTAGAGCATCTGACTGTTAATCAGAGGGTCCCTGGTTCAAGTCCAGGTGGGGGAGCAAGAAAAACCGTTACACCACAACCGTGTAGCGGTTTTTTTATGTTTACATCATGAGGCCCTGCGTTTTTATGATCACGACATCAGATGATGCTCACTTTCTTGTAGAACTGAATTGACCATGGCTTATTCTGCATTTCAAGCCGATCGTATTCGGCGAAGGCTTCGTCACCACAAGATCGTCGAAAAACCAATGATGGGGGGGTTAATTTTCATGGTCAATGATGCCATGTGTGTCGGATTGGATCGCGACAAAAACACCCTGTCCGACCGATTGATGGTGCGCGTCGGCAAACTCCAATATGAAGCCTTGCTCGAGGAAAAAAGCAGCCGCCCCATGGATTTTACAGGGCGTGTGATGCGGGGGTTTTTGTTCGTAGATGCTGTTGGTTTTGACTCCGATGAAGACTTGGACTTCTGGGTAGAACGGGCGCTTGAATTCAATGTTTTATTAGCCAAAGCTCAGCCCTAGACCCCGATGATTGCATCCACGACCCAAACCATCCTGTACATCGCCATGTCAAAAGACGGGTTTATTGCTGGTAAAGGTGGTGATTTGTCGTTTCTGGACTCGGTTCAAATAGCCGGCGAGGACTATGGTTACCACGCGTTTTTAGCGTCTGTGGGGGCTATCGTTGTAGGACGCAAAACGTACGAAACTGTCCTCAATATGGGATATCCCTATCATCCGGATAAACCGGTTTACGTTCTCACTCGAACCCCCCAGACCTCGCATCATGAAAATCTCCATTTCCATAGCGGCGACGTCAATACGCTGATAAAAACACTTCGCGCGAGTGGTTCCGGAAACATCTACTGCGACGGTGGGGCCGAAACCGCCAAACACCTCCTCGCGGCCAATTGCATCGATCGCATCATCCTATCCGTTGTGCCCACCCTGCTCAAGGAGGGTGTGGAACTCTTTCACCAAGGCCAGGTTCCACAGCCGTTTACTCGCATCGAATCCACCCACTTCAAGAGTGGGTTGATCCAACACGTTTTCGAACATGGCGTGCAACATTCTCAACAATAAAGCGTTTGACCTGCAAACTTGATATCGCATGAAATCCCTGCCCATTCCATTGGCAGCACTGAGTTTGCTGCTCGTTCCTTTCGTCGCTTCGCTTTTCACCGATGAGGTGCAGTGGTCCGGATTGGACTACCTCATCATGGGGGTAATGCTACTGGCTGTTGGCAGCGGCATCCAATGGGTGCTGCAAAAGTTCCAAAACCGACGCAATCGCCTGATCGGTGTTGGGTTGGTGGTGTTGCTGTTTCTGCTCGTATGGGCAGAGTTGGCGGTGGGGGTGTTTGGAACGCCCTTCGCTGGAAGTTGACCTGGTCACATGATGGGTTAAAAGACCAACAGTCGGGCCGATTGAACATCCCCTTTCCCGTTGCGCAAGCGAATAATGTAAGTTCCGGGGTCGAGCTGCATCGCGTATTCGCATCCCGGCAACACCTGTTGTTCGTGTTGAATGGATTGGCCCAAGCTGTTCCAAACGGTAAACCAGCAGGCTGCGGACGACGCGTTCCGCAGCACAGACGATCCTTGATTCGGGTTTGGAAATACGCTCCACTCCAACTTTGCTTCCGCGTCTGCCGCAACATCGAGCGCACAACTTAAAGAAAGCTCCAACTCAGGTTCAACCTCACAAGCCTCCTCCAACGCCGCCAAACCTCCCGGGTTGTCTTCCACAAAACGAGCCAACCAAGGCAAGACGACATCCAAACTCAACGCCAACTGCTCGGCATGCGACAATCCCGAAAAGCCCAATTCCCCGAAATCACATAATGTCCCAGGATCGGCAAAGCCACAGTGACCTCCACCGGCAATGGAAACAAACGCCCGACATGGAGCGTTTACCGCGGATGCGTAAATCGGTTCGTGTTGGGTTGTAGGAGGGGTTACTGCATCGTCA